>Ga0209783_1000008_pt1 | contig 116834 bp, 118 predicted proteins | sample WorMetfiPIANOSA1_FD_187395 | JGI IMG/M metagenome (GOLD analysis project Ga0209783, IMG submission 187395) | Marine gutless worms symbiont microbial communities from Max Planck institute for Marine Microbiology, Germany - Olavius filocauda... | ecosystem: Host-associated > Annelida > Digestive... | reverse complement strand
CCAGGCTGATAGCATCATCCTTGAACCCTTGGGTGAAACTCCGTCTGGTTTTTTGAGTACTCATTGGACACCTCGCTTTCTGATATTTCGTTCTTAGCAAAGTGTCCGTTTCTTTTAAACCACATCACATCGAGTCTACAAGACTCCATGGAAAGGCGATCCACGAATCAATATCCAAAACAGCAAAGGGAAGGCCAAGGCATACCAGGTAACCCAGGTGCTGAAAGCAATAAAGAAGTTGGAGGAATCTCATGGCGCTTAGAAATGACCGTTATACATATAGAGTGACCTGGTCTGAAAACGATGAGGAATATGTAGGCCTGTGTGCTGAGTTTCCAAGCCTGAGTTGGCTTGCCAAAAAGCCGGAGACCGCCCTGAAAGGCATTCGCGACCTTGTTGCGGACGTTGTAAAAGATATGCAAAAAACCGGCGAAAAGACTCCCCAGCCTCTGGCCGAAAAGAATTACAGTGGTAAGTTTATGGTTCGTGTGCCTCCCGAAATTCACCGCGAACTTGCCATCCAGGCGGCAGAATCTGGCGTAAGCCTTAATCGTCTGGCCAGTGCAAAATTAAGCCGATAGGCCTTGGATAATTTCTCTTAATCGGTTTCAGACTATTCCCGTTTGTCCAATCTATCCCCTGGATGAAATTGTTGATGTACCCTTTTCAGGTCATTGATTGTGACCCGTGTATAAATCTGGGTCGACTCCAGCGATTCATGCCCCAACAGCTCCTGGTTATGTCTCACTGGGGCACCATTTTTCATCATGTGAGTGGCACAAGTGTGCCTGAATGTATGGGTGGAGACATTTTTCCGGATGCCGGCCTTCTTGGTATGCGGTTTCACTATAGCCCAAATACCGTTAGGCCCCATCTGATTGCCAAAGCGGTTTAAAATTAGATGTCCGTTATCTTTCAAGACCAAACATTGGGTACGAACCATCTGTATGTAATTTGAAATCCGGTCACATACTCGCTTGCTCACCGGCGCTATTCGTTGCCGGTCCCCTTTGCCGTGAATCCTGAAAAAGGCGAATATGAGCGCTCCCCTATTTTCCAGTATCGTATTACTGAGAAAACCGACCACAGGGCAAATCTCAAAATAGTTATGGTCGCCGCCCACGGTAGGAATGAAGCCAGTATAATAAAAATCGAGAAGCCTATAAGTTTCGAGAAGTAGCCCCCGTGTAAAAATGGGGACAACGTGGGGACAAAAAGAAGCGCCCCAGGCAGTTTGAAATTGCCTGGGGCGCTTCTTTTTTTACATAAATACTTGTTATTATTTGGTGCCCGGGGCGGGAATCGAACCCGCACAGAGCTTAGCTCCGAGGGATTTTAAGTCCCTTGCGTCTACCAGTTCCGCCACCCGGGCGAGAATCCATTTCAGAAACGCCTTTTAACCCAATCTTCAGCCTTCGCTTAAGCTACGGCCGATAGACTCCATTGGGTGCTCGGTTTCAGTCCTCGGAATACTTGATGTATTCCTCCGGGTGAAACCTCACAGCCGCCTTGACCTTGAATCACAATCCATCCCTGAGATGGCTCCTGAAACTATATCTCAGAAATTCCTTTTAGCCCAAACTTCAGCCTTCGCTTAAGCTACGGCCGATAGACTCCATTGGGCGCTCAGATTAAATCCTCAAAATACCCGATGTATTCCTTCGGTTTACGACCCACCTTTGAGAAATATATCCAGCGGGAAGTCCCGCAGCACGGGGCTCTTCACGTCCGCCTTGATCTTGAACTAACATGCATTCCTGAAATGGATACTCAACTTATCTATCAGAAACGCCTTTCGTGAATGCGGCTTTTTAGCGTAAAAATACCGTCAAGGCAAGCAATTATGTTAATCGGAAAGCCTGTATCACGCCATGGCATTTACAGGCCGTGCTGAGCAGTACCGGGCCGCGGGAGCTCACTATTTCCCCCAGAGCGGTAAACAGATCATTGGGCCTGATACCGCCCACGCCGGGTGCCAGCTGCCGGCTGCGAACCGCCACAGAGGTAAAGTCTTCATACAGTATCCGGGCCAGGACTTCATATAGGATCGGCTCCCTGGCTTTGCCGGTGTAGGTGCAGATATCCGCCGGTTCCGGGCAGTCATCCGGGCAGATGAAATCGGCGTGGCTCATGTACACCTGTTCATCCGCACCCGGCATTGGATGCGGCAGTTGCTCCCTGACCTGGTCCGGTACCGCCAGCTTTTCCAGGGCAACCTCTTCCGGCAGGGTCGTACGCACCCACTCGAAAGCCACATGCAGCGGCACCGCGGGGATGATCCAATCCGGGGGGTCTGCTCCTTTGAGACTTTCGGATAGAAACAGGATGCTGTCCGCAAAGGTGAATTGTCCGCCTGATTCCGTCACTTCAATGCCACGCTCCGGATCGGTATCCACCACGGTTACCCGATTTTTCGAATGCCGATTTAGAACCTGCAACGCGTGCAGGCCGAACTTGCCGGCGCCCAGTACCAGTATGTGACTCACAATTCCTCCCGGCTATCACTTTGCATTTAACAGGTGTGATCTTAACCTTAGTTTGCATCGATCACAATCTGAATTTAGATTTGTAATTAATATTGGTGCAGGACAGTTTTCAACAGGCTTGGCTTGTAAGCTGTGGGAGCGGCATCCTGCCGCGACGATTATAGGTGAAGCCTTTGGCTATTCGCGGCAAGATGCCGCTCCCACATGCATCTAAATAGTCGGACGAAAGTGGTTGGTAGGGTTTTCCATGGCCAGCTTCTTACAACTTAAGATGTCAAAGCAGAAATTTAGATATAGCAAGAGAACGAAGCCGCAAACTGTTGAGAAAGACCGTTCTGTGCTTGTCAAAGCGTATCGGCTCTGATACTTAGAACCCATGGAAAACCAAAAAAAACTGATACTTGCGTCTCAATCTCCCCGACGGCGCTACCTGCTGGAACAGGCCGGGCGGACCTTCGCGGTCATTCCGAGCACGGTCGACGAAGCCGCCGTCCCGCACTGCGCTCCGGCGGAATACGCCCGTCGGCTGGCGGAAGCCAAGGCCGCGGATATCGCCGCCCGGTATCCCGACAGCTGGGTCATCGGGGCGGATACGATTGTGGTTATCGATGAGGATATTCTCGGCAAACCGGACTCCGCGGAATCGGCCCGCCAAATGCTGCGTCAACTGAGCGGGCAGACCCACGAAGTGATGACCGGCTTTGCCATCCATTGCCCGGCGGCCAAACACCGTTACGCCACGACGGATACAACCGCCGTGACCTTCAAAAGCCTTTCCGATGGTGAGATTGAGTGGTATGTACGGACGAAAGAGCCCTTTGATAAAGCGGGCGCCTATGCGATCCAGGGCATCGGCACCTTTCTGGTGCGCAGCATCCAGGGGTCATACACCAATGTGGTGGGGCTCCCGGTGTGCGAGGTGATCGAGTACCTGATTGAGCAGGGGGTGGTTGAGGTTGGAAGACTGAAGACTGAAGACTGAAGGAAAGGCAAGAGGTCGGACGTCAGAAGTCAGAGAACATTTAAAACCCGCTGGATCCCGGCCTGCGCCGGGATGACGCCCTCATAAAAGAACCGCAGACTATTCAACAGGAAGCGATACATTGAGAGAAAGAGTTGAAGAGATACAGAAGCGCATCGCCGCTGCTGCTGAGAGTGCCGGGCGCTCTCCGGATGAGATCCGGCTTGTGGCCGTAAGCAAAACCAAGCCAGTCGCCAGTGTGCAAAAAGCACTGGATGCCGGCCTGAACCTTTTTGGTGAAAATTATATCCAGGAATCCCGGGAAAAAGTAGCGGCCCTGGAAGGCACCGGGGCCCAGTGGCATTTCATCGGGCACCTCCAGTCCAACAAGGCCAAATATGCCGTCAAGCTTTTCGACCTGATCCACTCGGTTGATTCCCTGAAGTTGGCGCGCGAGCTGAACAAGCAGGCTGTCAAGATCGACAAGGTACAGCCGGTGCTGGTCCAGGTCAACATCTCCGCCGAAGCCACAAAATCAGGCACTTCCAGCGAGGATACGGTTGCGCTGGTCTCGGCGATCGGTGAGCTGCCGAACCTGTCGCTGCAGGGCTTGATGACCATGCCGCCGTTTTTCGACGACCCGGAAAGGGCCCGGCCATATTTCCGGGAACTCAGGCAGCTGCGCGATCACATTAGCGATCTCTCCATACCCGGCATCAGCATGGAAGAACTCTCCATGGGCATGACCGGTGATTTTGAAGCGGCCATCGCCGAAGGGGCCACCCTGGTGCGCATTGGTACCGCCATCTTTGGAGAAAGATTATGAAGCTTTTACTGCATGCCTGCTGTGGCCCCTGCGCGATCTACCCGGTCCAGGTACTCCGGGACGAAGGTATGGAGGTCATGGGCTATTTCTACCGGCACAACATCCATCCCTACACGGAATGCCTGCGGCGCCAGGAAACATTGCAGGCCTACGCAGATGACTGCGGCCTCAAGGTGATTGTCCAGGAAGGTTACGATGTAGAGGGCTTTTTACGCGACATCGTTTTTCGCGAGGCCGAGCGCTGCCGGATCTGTTATCACCGGCGGCTGACAGCCACTGCCCTGGTAGCCAAAAAAGGCAAATTTGACTGCTTTTCCAGCACCCTGCTCTACAGCAAATTCCAAAATCATGCCGCCATCCGGGAAATTGGTGAGGCGGTGGCAACAGCTACAGGGGTCGCTTTTCATTACCACGATTTTCGGGAGGGCTGGAAGATAGGGGTAACAGAATCCAAGCGGCTCGGGATGTACCGCCAGCAGTATTGCGGGTGTATTTACTCGGAGAAGGAGCGCTATTATAAATAGAAGGGTTCAAGGGGTCGAGGGTCCCAGGGTTCAAGGGTCCGGCTACGCCGGAAAAAAAAGAATTAAGCGTTATATACGTAATGACGGATTCAATCTGCACCCGGATTTCTTATATGTGGATGGGCTTTTTTATGGCTATCGCAGAGATCAAGTTTCTTGATTTTCGCTTTTATCACTTGACCCCTGGGCCCCTCGACCTGGGACCCTTTTTCTCGCCTTTTCCAGGGGACTGACAACCTATCTTCATGATCACAATTGACTCATAGTATCGGTGCATTAGTTTAATAAATGTTCGGGAATTTCATCTACTTCATTGTTGTCCTGCTGATCTATTCTACCTATCAGCCATCCTCGAAAACCAATTTTGGTCCGGCGGAAACCTTGCTTACGTTTTTAGCCCTGACCGGATTATTCTACGCTTTGGTGGCCCTGGTGTTCAAGCAGCTGCAGCACCAGTCATCCCGTGTCAGCCGGGTTTCCCTTGATTACCGTTTTTCAAATGTCCAGGGGCGGCTTTCGGTACTCGCAATTGTACTGGTAACGATCCACATTTACGGGCTCAACTTGCCCTCCTTCCTGGTGCAAGTTCCCCTTTTTGCCCGCCTGCCTACCTTGGGCGCCGTTGTTTTCATAGCCTTGTTTGTCGGCTACCTGGCCATAATCTGGCATCAGGCGTACCCTGTCGGGCGTCTGCTCGGCGGTATTGACGAGTCCCGGCGCGGATATATCCGGTCCAATATCGCTTTTTCCATCCCGGTATTGATTCCCTGGTTCATCATATCCCTGACTGCGGACCTGCTCAGCTTGCTGCCCTTTGATTTCATTAAAACTATCCAGAACAATCCGGCCGGGGAAATTGCCTTTTTCGTAGTGTTTCTGCTGGCCATTGCCATCGCTGCCCCGGCCATGATCCAGCGCTTCTGGGGCTGTCGCCCGCTGGAAGCCGGACTCTACCGGGACCGGATAGAGGCGCTCTGCCGAAAGGCCCGGGTAACTTACGCGAATATCCTCAACTGGCCGATCTTCGGGGGCCGGATGCTGACCGCCGGCGTCATGGGCCTGGTAGATAAATTTCGCTATATCCTGGTGACCGACGCCCTGCTGCGAAACCTGAGCCTCGACGAAATCGATGCGGTGATTGCCCACGAGATCGGGCACGTCAAAAAATACCACCTGCAGTTCTACCTGCTGTTCTTCTTAGGATTCCTGCTCATTTTTTACGCTCTGCAGGACATCCTGATCTTCCTGGTCAGCTACCTGAATTATCTCCTGCTGGCCGCCGACCTGTTCAGTACGGTGTCCTATCCGGCCGTGTACGCGCTCTTCAACGTCATCTTCATCCTTTTGTTCATCATCTACTTTCGGTACCTGTTCGGCTATTTTATCCGCAATTTCGAGCGCCAGGCAGATGCCTATGTCTTCGATCTCTTACCGTCCGCCATCCCGCTCATCAGCTCGCTCGAAAAAGTCGCCCTCACCAGCGGTCAGTCACCGGATAAACCCAACTGGCACCATTTCAGCATCACCGAGCGGATCACATTCCTGCAACAGTGTGAACAGGACCGGCGCCATATCAAGCGCCATGACCGCAAGTTGAAAAACAGTATGCTGACCTATGGTCTCTTTCTCTGTTTGATGGTGGCCATGGGCTGGTTCCTTACGCCGCGCATACCAACCGAACAACTGACCAACGATTTTCTCGAAAAGCTGATTGTCCTGGAGATGGAAAAGTCACCGGAGAATCCCGGCCTGCATTACGACCTTGGCACCGTGTACCTCACCAAAGGCAAGTTCGCCGATTCCATGGCAAGCTACCGGCGCGCCATCGAATTGCGGCCGAACTTTCCGGAAGCGCTCAACAACCTGGCCTGGCTGTATGCCACCTGCGAAGATGAAAGTCTCAGACAGCCGCCGCAAGCCCTGAAACTGGCCCTGGCGGCCGCCGAATTAATGCCGCGCGCCCATATCCTGGATACCCTGGCTGAAAGTTACTACGTCAATGGAGATTTCAAACAGGCCCTCCAGGCCGGCAAGCAGGCCCTGCACCTGGCCACCGAGAATCGGGACTACTACCTGAAGCAGGTCATCCGGTTCGAAAAAGCGCTGAAAGGCGTGATGGTGGACCGCCAGGAGATTGAAAGCCTGAAGGCGGAAGACTGAAGGGCAAGAAGTCGGAGGTCAGACGTCAGAGGTCGGATTCCAAGTGCCCGGAGTCCGGGGTCTGGAATCCGGGGTCAGAAACCCCTTAAGATCTCTGGATCCCGGCTTTCGAGGCTGTGTCACAATTAATAAAATAGCTCAAATTGCCTCCGTCATGCCGGACCCGATCCGGCATCCAGCAATCTATATATCTGAAAAACCACTGGATAGCGCTACGCTTCACTACGTGCCCGGATCAAGTCCGGAATGACGAAAAGACCGAATGTCCGGTTTTTAGAATTGTGACACAGCCTCTTTCGCCGGGATGACGTCCTTGCATCCGAGTCTCGTTTTCCAATAAAAAAACCCCGGTCTATTTGACCGGGGTTGTGCTTTTGAAAATGGTCCTGAACCCTGGGGTTTGGAACCCTTGAACCCTCGGCCCCTTGAACCCTTTTCTTTACTTGATACAGACCTTCCTGACCTGAATCAGATCCAGCATGCCGCCGAAGATTTTGCCGATGCCGTCCTGCTTCAGGGTGGTCATGCCGTCGCCCAGGGCCTGTACCAGGAGGTCTTCCACGGGCGCGTTGTTCTGGATCTTGTTTTTCATTTCATCCGTACCCATGAGCAGTTCATGCAGGCCGCAGCGCCCGGCGTAGCCGGAGTTGTTGCATTTGTCGCACCCATTGACTTTATGGAGCGTCAGATCATCGGTGTAGGGGATATTGACGTATTTATCAAAGAGCTCCTGGCTGCCGTATTCCCGGACCAGTTCTTCGAATTCGGACTCACTGGGGTGGTATTCCTTCTTGCAGTTCTTGCAGAGCGTGCGGCCCAGCCGCTGGGCCAGGATGCACAGAATCGCATCCGCAAAATTGAACGGGTCCATACCCATGTCAAGCAGTCGGGTAATACTTTCCGGGGCGCTGTTGGTATGCAGGGTGGAGAACACCAGGTGACCGGTGAGAGAGGCCTCGATACCGATGGAGGTGGTCTCCTTGTCCCGCATCTCGCCCACCATAATAACGTCCGGATCGGCCCGCAGGAATGCACGCATGGCGGCCCCGAAGTCGAAGCCGATTTTCGGCTTCACCTGAACCTGGCGCAGGCCCTTCTGCGTGATTTCCACGGGATCTTCGGCCGTCCAGATCTTGGTTTCCACTTTGTTGATGTACCCGAGGGCACTGTGCAGGGAAGTGGTTTTCCCGGAACCGGTCGGACCACATACAAAGATGATCCCGTAAGGCTGGGTGATAACGCTGACAAAGTTTTCAAAGTTCTGTTGCGTTAACCCGAGTTTTTCCAACGGAATCGGCTCACCGGCTGCCAGGATACGCATGACGATATCTTCGAGACCACCCTGAGTGGGGACGGTGGCGACACGCAGCTCGATATCGAGCCCGCCGTACTTCTTGAACTTGATCTTGCCGTCCTGGGGCTTCCGGCGTTCAGCGATGTCCAGATCCGACATAATCTTGATACGGGAAACAATCGCGTTCCGGTACTGGTAGGGAATGGTCTGGTAGACGGTGCAGGCACCGTCCACCCGGATTCTCACCTGGGTATTTTGCTTGCCGGGATACGGTTCGATATGAATATCCGAAGTGCCCCGGTTGAAGGCGTCGATGATGACCTTGTTGACCAGTTGGACAACCGCACTGTCCTCTTCGCCAACGCCGCTGATCTCTTCCTCCATTTCCTCTTCATCCGATTCGAGTTGCGAGAGGATGTCATCCATGGAGGCCAGCTCTTTCTCATCCTGGGTAAATAGGTTGATGAATTCAATAATGTCGGGTTTGAGGGCCACGCAAAATCCGATCGGCTTGCCGGGAAAGAGCATTTTAAGACTGTCTATGCGCTGCAGGTCGTTGGGATTGTCAATGGCGATGATGACTTTGCCATCTTCGACCCGCAGCGGCACGAACGTATTGTTCTTCATGAACGGCACTTTGAGCTTGGTCAGCAGTTCGCCGGGGATGGGTGTATTCTTGTTGTATTCCACAAACGGCACTTTGTAGAACTTCGAAAGCGACTTACCGATCTCCGACTTGGGAATCTTGAGATCGCCCATCAGGATATCTTCGATCGGTTCTTTGCGCTGGCGCGCCTGGGTAATGGCTTTGTCGAGTTCCTTGCGGGTCAGGATATGGTTTTCAAGAATGTAGTCAAACTTGGTCGGGCGCCCTCCCCGGGCCATGCGTTTTTGATTGTACAGGGCTATGCCCAGAATCTTGGCCAGTTCCTCCACGGCCCATTCGTCAATTGCGTTGAAAGCGTCACCCGACGTGCGGTTGATCATCTGGATACCACCCAGGAGAAACTTCTTGTAGATGATCGGGAACACGAGAACCGCCTTGGTGGTAAACCCGGTTTTCTGGTCCCAGCTGGAGTCGAACTTCAGTTTCGGATCGATGGCTTTCAGTTCGGCTTCGTCGTAGGCATCCTTGATGTTGATCAGCTTCTGCTTGAAGGCCGAGCAGCCGGCGATGCTGTTCGGGGAAACCGGGATACGGATCTCGGCAACTTCAGCACCTGACTTGAACCGGGACACCAGTTCGCGGGTTTTCCCGTCCACTACATAGACGGTAATCCGCTCGGCCTCGAAAAGCCCGGTAATCTCATCACGGAGGTTGATAAGGATGTCGTCCAGGTTTTTAGCAGCATAGATCTTATTGCAGATTTCCTGCAGCTTGGTGCGGTATTCCACCTCCGACTGCAGGTCGACATCTGATTTGTTGTTCGCTGTTGCAGCCTCTGCCGCCATGTGTCACCCCTTATGTTAGCAATTAAGCGCTATGGGTCCTGGGAATCCGCCTTGTCCTTCTGGCCGGTGAACTGATGGTGGAGTTTCTTGCCGCCGCCGGCAATCAGCATCACCGCCATGAAGTAGAAACAGAATTTAATGAACCCTATGGATGATGAAAATGTCCCGATTTGTTCTATTTTCGGCATCACCTGGGGGATCCTGAAAAGAACCATGATGCCCATAGCGACCAGGGCAATCCCCCAGACAACCTGAAAATTGCTTTTATTGTCCGACATAAATGCTAAACCAAGTCAAATCCGGTTGGTCTGCCATGCCCGGTGTGGTCCGACAGGTCCGAGAAATATAAACCAATTCATATGATTATGTCAAATCTTAATGAAATCGCGGGGTACCCGCACGGGGCACCCGTTCAAGGTGCCGAGGGTTCGAGGGGTCAATTGAAAAACAAGAAGTCGGAGGCCAGAGATCAGAGGCCGGAATCGATTCCGATCAGATAGTCAGGTCTCGGGTATCTGACCTCCAACTTCGGACCGCTTAGCCCTCCAGCCCCCCCTTGAACTTAGCTTTGCGTTTTTCCAGGAAAGCGGTGGTACCCTCCTTGGCATCCTCGCTGGCCATGCAAAGGGCAAACGCGTCCACTTCCATGGCGCAGCCGGTCTCCAGGTCTACGTGAATACCGGCATTGATGACCTGTTTGGCCGCCCGCAAAGAGACCTTCCCTTTGGCCGCAATGGCGTTGGCTGTTTTGAGCGTCTCCTCCATGAGGGCTTCCAGGGGAACAACCTTGTTGACCATGCCGATGGCGTTTGCTTCGGCCGCCGGCAACATGTTGCCGGTAAAGATCATCTCCTTGGCTCTATTGAGCCCTACTAGCCTGGGCAGGCGCTGGGTTCCGCCGAAACCGGGTATAATACCCAGCGTAATCTCGGGCAGCCCGAACATGGCATTTTCAGAAGCATAGATAAAATCACAGGCCAGGGCCATTTCACTTCCGCCGCCCAATGCAAAACCATTCACAGCCGCAATAACCGGTATCGCCAGCTCCTGGAGCCGACTGACAACGGACTGGCCCTTGCGGGCAAACAGCTTGGCCTGCAGGGTGTTGCACTGGGCGATTTCGGTAATATCCGCGCCGGCCACAAATGATTTTTCACCAGTCCCGGTGAGGACCAGGACGCGGATGGCTTCATCCCCTGCGATCCCATCCAGGGCCTGGGTCAATTCGTCCAGAAGGGCGCCATTGAGGGCATTCAGGGCCTTGGGCCGATTGAAGGTAATTACCGCAATCCCGTCCTTGACTTCATACAGTATATTTTCGTACGCCATATTGCTCCTCCAGGTTGATAATTTTGAGATAGATTCTACTCTTGTTTGTTGAATATGACCGCCCCTCGGAAACCGGACCCCTTAACCTCACCCTTGCTTGCCTTTTGGTTTTCTAAAAGCTGTGGGGTTTATTTCTTTTATATAGCCCTTGACCCCGTGGACAATACCCTCGCTCAGCCTGTTTTGGTAGCGGGAACTTCTCAAACGCTTGCATTCGCGGGGGTTGCTGATGAATGATGTTTCGATCAGCACTGCCGGCATCTCGGCCCCGAGCAGCACGTAGAAAGGCGCCTGCTTGACACCCTTGGAACGGACTTTTTTGTAATGCTTGCGCAGCTTTTTATATATTTGGCCCTGGACATTGCCGGCCAAGCGGCTCGATTCATTGATTTTCGCGTTCTGCATCAGGTCTGTCAAAATGGTCTGCAAATCGCTGATATTCTTTGTGGAAGTCATATTTTCAAAAGCTGCAACCCGGATAGCTTCATCATCCGTAGCCAGATTGAGAAAGTAGGTTTCGATACCGTACGCCCGCTTGTCGTTGTGCGCGTTGGTGTGGATCGAAATAAACAGGTCCGCACTTTTGGTGTTGGCAAAAGCGGTGCGTTCTTCGAGGGTGAGGTATTTGTCGGTAGTCCGGGTCATCAGAACTTCGCAGCCAAGCTCCTTTCTGAGTTTGGCCGCCAGTTTCAACCCGATCTGCAGGACAATGTCCTTCTCATGGACGCCCTTGTAGTAGCCGGGTGCACCGAAATCCCTTCCCCCGTGGCCCGGATCGATGACGATGCGCCTGACGCCCAGAGACAATTGCCGGGCTATGGCACCGGCCGGGACTTTGCCGTTGATCTTAAAGGTGTCGGTCTGGGGCTTGGCAACTTTGGGTTTCCGCTCTTGTCCACGTACGTCGATCACGATCCGGAAAGGATTTTTCAGCGGGAATATCTTGTAGGTCTTAAATGATTTGATATCGACCACTACCCGAACGGTATCCTGGCTGTACTGCCCCGCCCGCGCATCGCTCAACAGATTGTCATTAATGGGGATTTTCCGTTTGGTGCCACGGTCCAGCCGGGCTTTTTTCAAATCGACAAAAAGCCGTTGCGGTTTATTTTTGGCGGTGTCTTTTTTCAGCAGGTGGTGGGTATATTGAGCCTCACTGTCTGCGTCGATGACGATGCGAGTATAGCTCGGGTTAGACCAATAACGCAATCCGGTGACCATGGCTACACCAGCAGCAGCCTTGGTCTTGAGCATCTCCCGACCGGTTTTGCGCTCGCTGTGGGCTTTGAAGATCTGCTGTGCAATGACATCTTTGCTCTGCGCGGGCGGCGGCTCTGTTTTCACAGGGGCTGCCGCAACCGGGGCTGGCACTTCGCGACCCTTCTGAACCAGAATTCTGGTTGCCTTCGCACTGTAACCGCTGGCCGGGAACTCGGTTATTACCTGGGCCAGCATGTCAAAACCATGTTCCCGGTCGGAGGCCCGAAAACTGCGTTTATGCAGATCCAGGTAGCACTCACCGGCCCGAAAAAGGCCCGCCGCGGCCCAGGGCCCCCTCGGATCACAGTCGTAGACAGCTTCGTATTTTCTGATCACCTGTTTCCACAGATCGCGGCGACCAGACCGTTTTTTGGATTTCACCAGGGAACGGTAGCTCTTCTCGGCCTGGTTGAAGGCAACTTGAAGATCCTTTTTGGAAGCCGCTTTGGTTTTGGCAGTCGCAGGCTTTTTCGAACGGCTTTTCTTCTCCAAGCCCGCCAGCTGTTTCCGGGCCTTTTCGGCATAAGGCGTACCGTCAAAACGGCTCACGACCCGCTGGAAAATATCCTGCGCCTCGCGCTGGTCGGACTTCAGTAAAGAGTTTTTCGACAAACCGAGATACAGCTCGCCAGTTGTATATAGGGCCGGTGCGGCAGCCGGTCCCCGGGGATCCTGTTTGTAAACCTTTTCAAAGTCGCGGATCACCGCAAACCATTTATCACGGTACTTGTGCCACTTGGTGTTACGCTTCAGGCGCTCATAAGCAGCCTGCGCCTGCCCGTAGGCCGAGTCGGCCGGCGCCGCTGCCGGCACCTTGACAGCCTTTTTACGGCCGGCGGCCTCAATTTTGGCGAGGGCGGCCTGGGCTTTGGGCGCGTAGTCGCTGCGTGGAAACCGCAGGGTAATCCGCCGGAACAGATCCTGAGCTTCGCGCAGATCCCCCTTACGGTAGCTCTTCCGGTACATTTCCAGATACAGTTTGCCCGTATTGTAGAGTCCGGCCGCAGCCCAGCGTCCATCCGGATCCTGTTTATAGACCGAGCGGAATTTTTCAATGCATTTGAACCAGTGGGAGCGGTACGCCTGCTTTTTCGGGTGCTGGCGCAGGTCTTCGTAGCAGTTCTGGGCCTGGAAAAACGTATCCCGGGGATCGGCCGCCAGCACCGAGTTCCCGACCAAACCAAGGGACAGCAGGAAAAGCCCGCTGATAAACATGGCGGTCCAGCGGTGTCTGCCGACCGGGCGCATCCGCGGTAGCAGCCAACGTACTGCAGATTGTGTGGAAGCGTAACGCATATCAGCTCAAGGCTCGTTTTTTTTCGCTTTCTTCTGTAGATCGCTCAACAGGGTCAAAGCTTCCAAGGGTGTTGTGGTCGATATGTCCATGCAGCGCAGCTCGTTCAAGATAGCATTCGCGGGCGATTGGAACAGGTTTAACTGGGTTGGTCCATCCGCCGGGCCGCCATCTGCGGATGGTTCCCGATCTGACCGCTTGAGATGGCCGGCTTCATTTTCTATCTCGAACAGAATCTTCTTGGCTTTATTTATCACTTTCAGGGGCACCCCGGCAAGTCTGGCTACCTGGATGCCGTAGCTGCGGTTGGTGCCTCCCGCGACAAGCTTGCGCAGGAAGATGATCTCATCGTTCCACTCTTTGACGGCAATATTGTAATTTCTGACCCGCGCTTTGAGGTTGGCCAGTTCAGTAAGCTCGTGGTAGTGCGTCGCAAAAAGCGTCTTGACGCCTTTTTCTTTATAATCGTGGAGATATTCAGCCACCGCCCAGGCGATGCTCAATCCGTCATAGGTACTGGTACCCCGCCCGATTTCATCCATGATGACCAGGCTGCGATTGGTGGCGCTGTTGAGAATATTGGCTGTTTCCTGCATCTCAACCATGAAGGTGCTCTGGCCCTGGGACAGATTGTCAAGCGCCCCGACCCGGGTGAAGATACGATCGGTTACACTGATATCCGCGCTACCGGCCGGGACAAAACAGCCGGCCTGGGCCATGAGGACAGTCAGGGCCACCTGCCGCAGTACGGTGGATTTGCCGGCCATATTGGGGCCGGTAATCACAAGGACCTGCTCCTCCTGGTCATCCAGTCTGATGGAGTTGGGCACGAACCGTTCACCGGTTATCATTTTTTCGATCACCGGATGGCGCCCCTGATCGATCACGATGCGACCTTCGGTATTCATGGTGGGCCGATGATAGTCATTGCGATCGGCTGACTCGGCAAAACCGAGCAGGCAGTCTATCCGGGCCAGAAAACGGGCCATGGCCTGTAATTGCGGTATCTTTTCCGCCACCTGCCGGCGAATGTCGTTAAAAATGTCATATTCCAGGGTGGACCGCTCTTCATCGGCATTGAGCACCCGGGTTTCAAATTTTTTCAGTTCATCCGTGATGTAACGTTCCGCATTGACCAGGGTCTGCTTGCGCACATAATGGTCCGGCACGGCATCGGCCTGGGTCTTGGGGATCTCGATGTAGTAACCGAATACCTTGTTGTAGCGCACCTTCAGCGTATTGATGCCCGTAGCAGCCTTTTCCTGGGCTTCCAGCTGTACCAGCCAGCCCTTGCCCTCCCGGCTGATACTGATCAGTTCATCGAGCTGTGCGCTGAAACCGGTTTTTATCAGGCCGCCTTCATGGATGACCAGGGGGGCATCCTCCCGAATGGCGCTTTCGATCAGATCCGCGATATCGCTGAAGACTGTGGTGTCGGCCTGCCAGGTGAACAGGTCTGATTCAAAGCCAGCCAGTTCGGTCAAAATCCCCGGCAGGGCCGTCAGGGACTGTTTCAGTGCAGTCAGATCCCGGGCATTGGCATGGCCCATGGATATTTTGCTGCACAGGCGCTCCAAGTCATACACCTCATCCAGGTACTGGCGAACCTTACGGGTCACGACCAACCCCTGCAGGGCCTCTTCCACGGCCGCGTGCCGGGCCATAATGCGGTCCGGATCGATCAAGGGGTACCGCAGCCAGCGGTTCAGCAGGCGCCCGCCCATGGTGGTGACGGTCTGGTCGAGGATACTGAGCAGGGTTCCTTTGCGCGTGCCGCTGTGAATATTCTTGACCAGTTCCAGGTTGCGGCAGCTCAAATCGTCTATGATGAGATAGTCGTCCAGGGAATAGGTTTCAATCCCGGCCAGGTGTTCAATGTCCTGCTTTTGGGTTTCACGGACGTAGTGGAGGACAGCGCCGGCCGCCGATACACCGGCTTTGAGCTGTTCGCTGCCGAAACCTTCCAGCGAGAGCGTGCCGAATTGCCGGCAGAGGGCTTCCCGGCTGTTATTATACCGAAAGGCCCCGTCTTCGATGAAGGTAACGGCTGCCTCGGCAAAAGCCTGGATCAGGGGCCGGAAACTTTCATCCGCCTGAAAGGAAGCCGGCAACAGAACCTCGCGGGGTGCAATTCTGCGGGCCTCATCAAGCAGGGCTGGATGATCGTTGGTTTCAACCAGGCGAAACGTTCCGGTGGAGATATCGAGGCAGGCCAATCCGGCCTGCTGTCCGTCGAGCGCGAATGCCAGGATGAAGTTGTTGGATTTTCCATCAAGCAATTCATCTTCGATGATCATGCCCGGCGTCACCACGCGGACCACTTCACGCTTGACAAGCCCCTTGCTGGCGGCCGGATCTTCAACCTGGTCGCAGATGGCTACGCGAAATCCCTGCTCGATCAATCTGGAGATATAGCTTTTGGCCGCTTTCCAGGGCACCCCGCACATGGGGATGGGATCTTTGTCCTTCTTGTTGCGGGAGGTGAGCGTTATGTCCAGAGCCCGCGCAGCCTTGCGGGCATCCTCGAAGAACATTTCATAGAAATCGCCCATCCTGTAAAACAGTATCGCATCCTCGTACTGTTCCTTGACGGACAGATACTGTTTCAGCATGGGCGTGAGTTTTGGTGCGGTCATCTATTCCCGGTTTATTCTTGGGGCTCTACCTTATCTGTCTCAACCGGTGCAGGTTCGCTTTCAGCGGGTGCGGCCGGCGCAGGGCTGCGCATGGCCGCCACTTCGTTCTGCAAAGCAGCCAGTTCATCCCGCTGCGAGGCAATGGTTGCGTTGAGGTTGCGGATATGCTTGCCGGCCCTGAACTTCGCCGGCAGGCTGAAGAGGTAAGTCAGCAGGATCCCCAGTATAAACACCCCGATGAAATAGACCCAGATCTGAAGCTCCGGGGTTTCATAGGCTTTGACAGCCAGGTTAAGCTGCAGGCTCAGGGGAGCCCGGAAAAAAGCGATATTCTGGTAGATGATCAACCCGAGAAAGGCGAATACAAGGATCCAGAAAGCGATTTTCATTTTTTTCATGTTCAGTCTCCGGAAAGTTCCATTTTGTCAAAATGCGGTTTTAGATTGCCGTACGTGGCTTTGATATGTTCCGGAATGACACGGACATCCGCGAACACGGTCAAAGCGTTCACGTCACCGAACCATCTGGGGACAATGTGAAAGTGGAGGTGCTCTTCCACCCCGGCACCGGCCACGCGGCCCAGGTTCAACCCCACGTTGAATCCATCCGGATTCATCACCTCTTTGAGGATCGCCACACCTTTGTCGACGGTATCCAGTAGAATTTGCTTCTCCCGGCTGTCCAGCTGTTCCAATCCCGATATGTGTCGCACGGGTGCAACCAGCAGGTGTCCATTTATATAGGGATACTTGTTCATCACGACCATGGTGACCGGCCCTTTATACAAAGTCAGGTCATCATCGGTGGTCAGGGCCTTGCAGAATATGCATCCGGCTTCCTTGTCGCCCAGGATATATTCCATGCGCCACGGCGCCCACATTGTGTCCATACTTCTTTTTCCACTTACAGCGTTTTGAGATATGCAAATCAGGGCGGTTATCCCGGCCCCCCTGGTAGGGCCAGCCGGATTCAGGTTTTCAGGTTATAGGATGTCGGCTGCAGGCAGAACCTTTTGAATTCGGCCTTGGCAGTCTGTGTTGACTCACCTTCAGTCTGCGGTCTGCTACCTAAACAACCTGAGATATCAATCAGTTCCGCGTCGGGCCATCCTACGCCTTTAAAGCCGAAAACTCAACCTTTTTTCCCCCGAGGCGCGTAAGGTCGACGGCGCCCCAGGCGCCCAGAGTTTCGTTGCAAATCACCAGCAGGCCCTTGATGCCGTCAATCCGGCGGCCGAATTCAATGGCGGTTTGCACTGCCTCCGGTGATGTAACCTGGTTGCCGATGGCCGTGGCAGCCGCATCCGCCAAAGCACATGAATCGGCGATAACTGTCACGGCATCGGCCACACCCAAACTCAGCGAGTGTCCAATCGTTCCCGATGAGGTGCACACCGCCACCGGTCGCTGGCGGGAATCGATCCGCACTCCGATCCGCATACTCAGCGGTGAATCGCCGGCGAATATACCGATGGTGGCCGGCTTTTCAAGCTTGATGAACAGGTCGCCCCCGTTTTCCACAACCACTTCCCGCGAATGCCGGCGCAATCCAAGGCCCACCTGCTGGGCTACGGCCCCGGCAACCGCTGCCATGGGGCCCACACCGGCCAGGCGGCCGGCGCTTACCATCTCCCGGATAATGTCAGGTACCGGGCCGGTCTCCGGCCAGGGTGCCAGGGTACCGGCAAACTCCCTGTGCCGGGCGATATAGCTCTCGATGTGACCCCGATAGCGCAGCACCAGATCACGACTGACCTCGCTGAGATCCTGCTCGGCCTGGATCATGAGGTCGGTTTCCTGCACCGCTGTGCGAAAGGAGACCAGGTGGGCCTGGTTCATCAGTTCACGGTAAGTACGCTGTGCCTGCATCAGAAGATATCCCGATACGTATTTACCAATTTACGCCGGTCCGCTTCCGGGCACTGCTCCAGAAAGTAACGGTCGGTCATGCCGGCGATGAAATCCTTGACGATCTGCGCATTGGCGTATCTACGGCGATAATCCGGGGTCATGTTATCCAAAAACCTTGTAAAAACAGCTGATTCCCGCCGGTCTTTTTCCAGATCCGCGTGGTAGGTTTCAAATAGTATGGTAAATAGCCGGGTAACGGTGTCCAGGTGGGTCTTGATTTTCGGATTGAGGTATATTCTTTCCAGGTTGAACGCTTTGAGGCGATTTACGGCCTGGGCCGCCTGGTCGCTGAACGCCACGTGGGCCTGATCGAGACTGTTGGTAATCAAATCGGTTACCAGTGAATAAACAATCGTGCCATTGGTATCCCCGAGCAGTTCCCGACAGTCCCGGGGCAGATCCCCGCGCGCAATCAGTCCCAGGCGCACCGCATCCTCGATGTCGCGGCCGATATAACCGATGGTGTCCGCCATGCGGACCACACAACCTTCCATGGTCATCGGAACCAGCTGTAACCGGGGATCGGCGATCTTGCTTTCAATCTCGGCTGCCTGGCTCGCAAACGTTTTGACCATAGTGGGCTTGAGCGGACTGCAGCGCACCTCCCCGTCGTGGCAGAGGATACCGTCCAGAGTCTGGAGGCACAGGTTCCAACCCTGACCGCTCTGCTCGACCTTTTCCAGGAAATGGACACTTTGGACATTGTGCAGGAAATGGCCGATGCCGGCCGACTGACAGAGGGTGGACAGAATTTTCTCACCGTCGTGGCCAAATGGAACATGGCCGATATCATGCCCCAGGGCAACCGCTTCAATAAGGTCTTCGTTCAAGCCCAGAAAACGGCCGATCGTACGGGCGATTTTAGATACCAGTTGAACGTGCAGGACCCGGTGGGTGATGTGATCGTTCCAGATCAGAGAAAAAACCTGGGTTTTATCGATATAGCGGGAGTAGGCCCGTGAGTGTAGAATCCGGTCGGCATCCAGGGCGTAATGCTGCCGGTACCCCTCTTCCAGGCGTTTTTCCGGTTTACGGCGCACCGCGGCACTGCTGACCGCAGCGTGCGGTGAAAACCATTGCGCCTCGCGTCGATCCAGGGCATCGTGAATGGTCTTGAGCTGTTTTTCGCCGGGTAACCGGTCAGATCGTGCCTTCATCAATCAGCCTTTCCATCAACGCGGTATAGTCAATGCCGGCCCGGCGGAACCCCTCCCGGCCGTATTTCATGTTGGCCTCGATCACGTAAAACCGACCGTCATATCGGCATATATCGATACCGACATCGTCCCACCGACAGGCGCGGGCTGCCTTCAGGGCAAGTTCGCAGGCTGCGTCCGGTACGTCGTCGAGCAGGATCTGGCCGCCGCAGAATACGTTGGTCCGAAAATCGCCCTCCTGACTTTTGCGCCAGTAAGCGTGCACGATCCGCCCGCTGATCACCACTATCCGAATGTCCCGGTCAATCGGCAAATACTCCTGGATATAAGCGACGGGATGCTGGTCGCAATAAGCCTGCAGGGCATCTTTATCTCTGATCAGAAATACACCGCGTCCCAGGGCGGAACCCCGCGGCGTTTTGGCGATCAGGGGGAAATCAAATCGGTCCCGGATCTTGCTCTTTTGGTGTTTTCCGTAATAAACCCGGGTGCGGGGATGGGGAATATCCAGCATGGTTAACAGGGCGGTCTGCTTTATCTTGTCCTGGACGCATTTGTAATTGTGATAGCTTGGAAACGTGTCCTTGCCCATGGCATCGAATAGATCGGCATAAAACCCGGTGGGATAATAAATGATCGGGGCCGCGCGGATCATGTCCGCCTGCTCGGGGCTGTAATCACTGAAATTGGGACGCACGCCCAGGGTAACCACGTTCCGGCAGTCCCGCAGTCGGGCTTCCAGGGCAATTACGGTGCGGCCTGTGGTCATCTCGTTATCCCTTTATGGTTCCGCGTTCAATATTCTGGGTTCAGGGTTATGAACGCTTTTGGCGGTTGGCTTTTAGCTTTTCGCCTGTGATCCGTTTATCTGGTTCCCCGTCCACCAGCCCCCTGCCCTTGTCCGGCGTAGCTTGTTAGCGTAGACGGAAGCCTGGCGAAGACGGATCAAATCCCTCCCGCCAGGGGAGGAAGGATCTTTCAGACCTCCGACTTCAGACATCCGACCTCTTGCTTTTCGATCCTGACTCCTGACTCCGATCTTCCACCTTCCACCTTCCACCTTATACCTATATCACTCCGGCCGCTTGAGTTGAAAAGTCTCGGGAGCCACCGGGGCATTGACCCAATACCGTTCTATATTGAGAACGATGCGGTCGGCAGACGCGGATTGTATCGCCAGGGTCCTGGGTACCACATAATTCCCCACCACACGCGTAGCCTTGATATCGGCCCGGTACCGTGTTTCACCGGTTTGCCGAAAGGCCTCTATGCGGGTGATGACCGGCCGGCTGCCGGCCGTGACCGCTTTGCGATAGTAGATGCGCCCCACGCTGTTCCACCACTTTTTGAGCACCAGGGCATCTTCCCCATCCGACCGGCCCGCTGCAATCTCAGCGCGGTCGTATTCAAAATCGGGCAGCCGGCCGGCTAAAATGAGGATCAGGCTGTTAACGTCCAGGGGCAGATGCAGGGCCGCCTTGAAACGGAAATCCTCCAACGCACCGGTCTGGTAAGTCCCCGTGGTGTGATCCTGGAGGGTAAACCCGATCTCATCGGCGGCGGCGGTCATCAACGGACGTCCATCGAGACCCAGGATCGTCAATCGTATTTTATCCGGCATCTGACTGACCCAGGCGACGCGCAGGCGCTGTCGGCTGCCGGAATGGGTAAACTCAAGGCGGCCGATCCCCTTGGCGGTGGTCAACGTTTGGTTGGTATTTTCAAGAACCCGAACCAGTTCGGCACTGTCGCCCAGGGGTTCATCGACCGGTCCCGGGGCTGAGGCACAGGCGATCTGCAGGGCGAGTATCAAGACCAGCAGGATGCAGCGGCGGTGCATCACTCGGCCGGGCCTCCTTTTAAGTCCTGAATTTTCTTTTCCAATGCTTCCCGGTCTTTTTCTTTGACCTTGAGCGCCCGCTGGTAGCTTTCCAGGGCTTTGCGACGGTTATCCTTTTTCAGGTAGGCATCCCCGAGATGTTCGAGAATGATGGGATCGTCGGAGACCAGCTCCACCGCTTTTATAAGTATTTCCAAGGCTTTTGCATAGCGTCCCTGCTTGAAATAGACCCAGCCCAAACTATCGGTAATATAGCCGTCATTCGGCTTGTATTCCAGGGCCTTGGTTATCAGTCTTTCCGCCTCATCCAGGTTTTTCCCCATGTCCGCGTACGTATATCCAAGATAGTTCAGGGCGCTGGCATGTTCGGCATCCATCGCGATGACTTTCTTCATAGCCGCGATGGATTCATGCTTGTCACCCATTTTGTCGTAGACAACCCCCAGGCGAAACTGGATCTTTACATTTTTTGGATCTTGGGCCTGCCCTTCAAGCAGGGTGTCCAGGGCTTTGTCCAACTTCCCGACGTCTTCATAGAGGGTTCCCAGGTAGAAATAGAATTCAGGCTTGGCCGGATTCTCAGCAATGGCCTGCTGCATATGGGCAATGGCCTTGTCCGGCTGTTCCTGGTCCTGGTATAAAAAGGCAATGCGGACGACGGCATCATCGTGAAACCGGTCCTGGGGTTGCAGTTTCTGCATTTCCCGGATAGCACTGGCCGTCTGCTGCTGGCCTTCATAGGCAACGCCCAGCAGATAGTTCAGATCGCGGCTGGCCGCACCGCTTTCTATAATCCCGGTCAGCAGGATGACAGCTTCCCGGTAACGCTTCGGATCGATATAAAGCCTTACCATTTCCCGGGCAACCTGGAGTCCTGAGCGGCTGCGCTGACCCAGGTCAGCCAACAGGGGGCTTGCTTCAGCCGATCGCTCTTGGTCGGTATAGAGCAGGGCCAGGGCCAGGGCGGCCTTGATGTTCTTGGGGTTTCCCGCCAGCACTTTGCGGTATTGATCGATGGCCTGGTCGGTTTTTCCGTCAGCGGTATAGATAGCCGCCAGTTCGAACTTCGGTTCCTCCAGGCCGGGCTTGATCTGCAGGGTTTTCAGAAACGCTCGTTCCGCACGGCCCTTGCTGCCCTGCTGCAGGTACAGCCGCCCCAGAAAGAAGTACCCGGCATAGGCTTGCGGATACCGCTTGACCATTTTCCGGTACACGGCAACGGCCTTGGATTCTGATTTCATCCGGGTGTAGACGCCGCCCAGAAACAGATAGGCGTTTTGCTGCTCCGGAGCGATCGCGATAATCTTCTCGTAGGCCCGCGCAGCACCCTCCAGATCATTTTTATCCTCGAGCAGCCGACCGTATATATTCAACAAGGGCGTATCCTGCGGGTGCCGGACCAGGGCCGCCTCAACGACCGCCAGAGCCGCCCGGGCATCTTTCTGGTTCAGATGCAGCAGGGCCAGTTCGCGCTGGATGAAAGCGCTGTTCGGGTCAAGCTGACCAACTTTGCCCATTAATTCAATGGCATCCGTTAGCTGGCCCTTGTTTTTGAAAAACCGTGACAGCGTGTAATAATAGTATTTTTCTGCGGTTTGGTCGGGTTCGGATGGTGCGGTTATTTCCACCTGGGGTTTTACCGGTTTCGGCCCGCAACCGGGCGAAACCGTAAATAACAATACGGCCGTAAATGCTGCGCAGGCTATATGGACAAGGCGATCAGTCCGTGGCAATATCTTCGGTATAGGAGGCAAAATCGGGCAGTCCCTTTTTAAAGAATTCACGCATTTTTTTGATGATATTTTTTTCGATCTGCCTGACACGCTCCCGGGAAATGCTGTAGCGGTCGCCTATTTCCTGCAGTGTGACGGGACTGTCTGAAAAAATACGCTGATCAAAGATTTCGAGTTCCCGGGGCGTCATTTCGGCCCGGAACTCACGGATTTTTTTATGAAGCAGCGATTCCATCTCTTTTTTAGCCACCTGATCTTCAATCGACGCTTCATCCGTATCCATAAACTCCATGCGTTCCGTGTCGGAATCATCTTTCAGCGGCGCATCCAGGGATACGTCCCAGCCATCCAGCCGCTGATCCATGTCGATGATTTCCCGTTCCGAAACCCCGAGTCTTTCCGAAAGCAATTTGGGCTTGGGATCAAACCCCTCTTCAATGAGTTTTTGTTTTTCCTTTTTTAACTTGAAAAACAGTTTCCGCTGCCCCTGGGTGGTCCCGATTTTTACAAGACGCCAGTTATCCATTATAAATTTAAGGATATAGGCCTTGATCCAGAAGGATGCATAATAGGAAAATTTTACATTTTTATAGGGGTCGAATTTGCGGACCGCCTGCATGAGCCCGATATTACCCTCCTGGATCAGGTCCAGCAGGTTCTGCATCCAAACCCGCTGATACTCGAGGGCGATTTTCACAACGAGCCTCAGATTGGAGGCAACCAATATATAGGCGGCATCCGGATCCTGGTGTTCCTTCACCTTAATGCCCAGCTCGCGCTCCTGTTCGCGGGTCAGCAGGTTGTACTGGCTGATCTCAGACAGGTACCGCTGCAGCGGATCGAACTTGACTACGGATTTCTCAGTGGCCGGCGGTTTGGCGGCACCAAGTTTAACCACGGCTTTATTCGCAGCGCTTTTTTTAGGCCCTTTTTTGGCGGCCTTGCGCGGCGCCTTGCGGGCCGCCTTCTTGAGGGCCTTGCTCGCCGCCTTCTTGGGAGCCTTCTTGGCCGCGGCCTTCTTCGGAGCCTTGGCCGCGGCCTTCTTGGGGCTTTTGGCCGCGGTTTTCCGAGCAGTTTTGGCCGGTGCCTTTTGGGGTGCTTTGGCAGGTGCTTTTTTCAGGGCCTTGCCCGCTGCCTTCTTTTTAGCCTTTGCAGCCCGCTTTTTGGGGGCTTTGGCAGGACCCTTTTTTTTCGCCGTCGCTCTCTTTTTTTTCAATTTAATATGCCTGTGTTTTCGGTAGATCTCGGTTCAAATTTTTAGTAGACTTGGATACTATGTTGTGTTAGCAGTCTTCTCGCCATGCGCCTGTAGCTCAGTTGGATAGAGCAACGGACTTCTAATCCGTAGGTCGCAGGTTCGAATCCTGCCAGGCGTACCATCTAAATTTAATGGGATATCAATATATTACAGGATCGGCGGCCAACTGGGCGGTGCTTATTATCCTGTTGGTTGATATCCCTTTTTTAATGCGCCTGCTGTTGGTACCATTCACAACCTTTTAAGCATATCATCATATGACGCCGGCATCAAGGCCGGAGCGCACCGAAATTGCATCACATTTTTAGATTTCTGTTTCGGAAACGACCCTGTTTTTACCGGCGTGTTTGGCCGCATAGAGGGCCTTGTCGGCCCGTTCAATGACCCCGGTTTCGATGTCCCCGGCGCGATAGGCGCTGACCCCGACACTGATGGTGATGGCCAGCTCGATCTCCTCACCGTCCACTTCGACCCTGTAGTTGGTTTCAGCAATGGCCTTGCAGATATGCTTGGCCTTCTTCAGTGCATTTTTAAGGGAAGCCCCCGGCAGAATAACGGCAAACTCTTCGCCGCCATAGCGGGCCGGGAAATCTTCCGCCCGGATATATTCACGGCATTTGTGAACCAGTGACACCAGGACCCGATCACCCAAGGGATGCCCATGGGTATCGTTGATCTGCTTGAAATCATCTATATCGATCATCATAAGCGCAAAAGGGGCCTGCATGACGGAATTGCGCTGTACCAGGTTCTTCATTTGCCGGTCGAAAGCCTTGCGGTTGTAGGCATCGGTCAAACCGTCCCGCATCGATTCCTCCCGGGCTTTGGCCAATTCCACACTGAGGGTTTCAACCTGCCGGGACAGGATCTCCACGCGTCCCTTATCGCTGGATTCTTTCTCCTTTAGGGCCAGCCTGATATTCTCCACTTCCTGTTTCAGGGCGCTTTTGATCTTGCGGATGTCGTCGAGCCGAATGATCTCTTCCAGTTTCTCGCTCTGTTCATACACTTTAAGGTTAAAATCTTCATTCTCGGCATTTACATTGGCCATCGCTTTGGTCAACAGTTCGATAATATCACGAAATTCTTTTTCGCGATCACTGAGATATGCCTTTTGTTTATCAATAAATTCAGCTATTTCAACCTTATGCCGCTCAAAGCGTCGCTCCGGGGGGCTGGCCCACCCGCCGACAGCAAGTTTATCCAAAACAGTATTGAGGCGTGTGCGGAATTTGTCCGGTTCGATTTCCCGGATATCCAGCACAGACGCCTTGATAAACAGCAGCAATGACCGGACGGCCCCCTCCCAGAACTCGGACCGGGGATCTGCGTCTGCAACCGGTTGTGCGGCCGGATCCGACTGGTCCGCACCCATCAGCTTGGCGTTCAGGGCCTGCGCCTCCTGATCCAATTTCTTTTTACTTTTGCCAAACAAACCCATCGTACCTCCGCGCACCTTTACTCAATTAGTGCTGTAGGCCTGACCTACCTTACAGAAAATCCTATATGTCTTTTACTTTTCCTTAAGGTTTCAGCCATATTCAAAATCGCTATCGCTATCGGGATCGGGATCGGGATCGAAACCGGTTGCGTAAACGGCTTGAAAGCCTCGATTTCGATAGCGATTTCGATTTCGACTCCGATATTGGACCTCAACTTGAGGGGACCCGAATGCTGGATTGCAGAATCTTATAGGAGATGTTACCGGTCAGACCTGTTGGGCAATCTCCAGAATGGCCCGGGCTGCTTCACCATCCGGGGTCCGCTCTAAAAAGGGTACCTGTTCACGAATGGCCTGGCTGACATCCGTATCGTGCGGAATGGCCCCCAGAAAGCGCAGGTCCAGCTTTAAAAATCGCTCGGCCACATCCTTCAAATTATTGAAAACCCCCAGGCCCTCGCGCACGTCCGTCACATTGTTCAATACCAGTTGGAACGTCTGCCGGCCATATTTCTGCGCCAGCACCTTCATCATGGCATACGCATCCGTTATTGACGTTGGATCGGGAGTCAGCAGGATCACGACTTCATCGGCAATACTGGTAAACCATAAAACCGAGGTACCGATGCCGGCCGCCGTGTCGATCAGGACATAGTCGAAAGAGTCCGCTACCGCCTGCAGATAGGCGCCGATGCGGCCCTGCTCTTCCGGACCCAAGTCTACCATCTCGGGTATTCCGGAGGTGGCCGGCAGAACACCGAAGTTTTCGCTGGGAAAACAGATACTCTCCATCAGGGCCCCGCCCTCCATCACATCCCGGATGGTTTTCTGGACGGAAATACCGAGCAGGAGATCCACGTTGGCCAGCCCGAGGTCACCGTCGATCAAGAGCACGCGGTGGCCTCTGGTTACCAGTGACATGGAAAGGTTCACGGCAAAGCTGGTTTTACCGACCCCGCCTTTACCGCTGGTAATACAGATAGTTTTGGCATTGAGCAAACGATTCATGGCTTCCTCTTTCGAAACAGTGACGCGCGCTCCTGGGCGGTCACTTCGGTGACCGGTCGCGCCGTGCGCTCGCGGTCGTAGCAAACCCGGTTGCGGCCCTCATTTTTGGCGGCCAACACAAACATATCCACCCGGTGAATAAAGGCATCCGGTGTGAGGCTTTCCCCTTCACGGTATTCGTCGACGCCAAAACTGGCCGTAAGCCGAATAGTGCCGGTGGACAGTTCTACGTCGGTAGCCGCCAACTCCCACCGCAGTCTTTCCGCGACATGGACGGCATCCTGAATCCTGGTATTGGGCAGTATAATGACAAACTCCTCACCACCGTAACGGCAGGGGATGTCGATCTTGCGCATTTGGGTTTGCCAGGTCCTGGCTGCAGCTTGCAGGGCCAGGTTCCCGTTTTCATGCCCGTGGGTATCATTCCCCTGTTTGAAATGGTCGAGGTCCACCATGACCAGACCGGTGGACAGACCCGTGCGGCGGGTCCGTTCCATTTCGCTCGCCAGAGCCCTTTTCAGGAACCGGAAATTGAAAAGCCCGGTAAGTTCGTCCACGCTGACAAGCTCGCGCAGGGCTTCAAGCTCGCGCCGCAGGCGCTCCACGTCTGCCGGGAGTGGACAGTCGGGGTGGTCATGGGGGCAGTTGCTTGGTTTCATAAGCGTTCTACAAAGTCCGTTATGATCCGATGGACATGCCGGGAGCCCTCCCCCAGGATGATGCCGTGGCGATCATAATTCAGCAGCATGTAAGTTTTATCCTGGGAGGCCAGCTTTTTAAAAACCAGTCGCGAGCCGTCCGGGTTGACAACCGGATCACCCTCGGCCTGCAATATCAGGGCGGGGATATCGATATTTTCCAGACGACTGGAAATATAGTCCATCAATTTCTCTAACTGGTGCACTCCGGCAACCGGATTTCTGAAATAGTTGATATGGGGATTCTCGGGCCGGTTTTCAACAAATGTCTTCCGGGCACCATCCAATTTCACTTTCTTCATCAGTTTGTTCCACGCATCGACGGCCGGTACGAACCGTGCGGAAAGATCCTTGAGCTGCATGGGCGGTGATATGGCAAACACGCCGGCCAGATCTTTCACCCGGGCGGCAAGTTCGAGCGCCAGACCGGCGCCGTTGGAAAATCCGCCGGCCACGACTTTCTGACACAGGGTACTGATCAGGGCGTAACCGGCATCCACCGATTCAATCCAGTCTGTGTATTGGCGCCCAGCCAGATCTTCCGGGGCAGTGCCGTGTCCCTTCAGCCGGGGCGCATATACCCAATAGCCCCTGCGGCCCAGGGCAAAAGCCAGTTCCCGCACTTCGGCCGGGGCGGCCATGTAGCCGTGCACAAGCAGCACGCCGGTTTGGCCCGGCCGGCCCTTGATCAAGAAAGGCGCACCGACAGCCTTGTCGTGGGATTCACCGGCCAGGCTGTACTTGGCATAGTCCCGCTCAAATTCAGCCTCCATTTGCCCGGTTAGCTGGCGGGCCACCCGTTTGCGAATCCAGGCATCGGGCGTCCAGGCGATACGTTTGAGTCGGCTTAAAAGTGGCTGTAACGGTTCAACTTCATTAGCAATTACTGCCAGGGGGTTCTCAATGCGGGCACGATGAAAATCGAACACCGCCCCGAAGGTAGCTTTATCACGGGTCAGGCGGCCATCTTCCAGGCAGGCATCACATTTTTCCCCGGCAAGTTCCAGAAAATCCTTGATTCGGCCGTAGCGATCATCGGTCAACAGATGGGTCTGGCTCTCGGCCAGGCTGTCATGGGGAAACAGGTGCATGGACTCGAAATCTGTTCCGGCCGCCAGAAAGGCCTTGCGTTTCAAGGCCTCCATACCGATTGAACCCAGGGGCATCAGTTTAAAAATCGATGTCAGCAAGTGATCGTGGTTGACCGTGGTCATACTGTAAATGTCTGCCATATATCGCTGCATAATCTGCAGGGCTTTGCTGCGCATGGCCGGCCGGGAGGGGATCGGCTCATCGAAATAGATCGGCCTGGTGACCTGAATGTCGCTCTGGATGGCCTGGTCGTCCAGGTAGGACTTGACGTCCAGAGGCCGACCGAAACGCACATCCACATCGACCCCGGCCAGCAGCATATTGCCCTCGGTCATCAGTTCCTCTATAAACCGCTCGGGCAGATCGTTTGTCAACCGGCCCACGAATCGGCTGATCAGGTTTTCCCGGGCTCTGATCGGGTAATACGTGATATTGACCGGTACGATCCGGGTTTGTCCCCGCAATACCGGTTCCAGGTCGTCAATCCCAAATTTCTCCATGACCCGCAGGGCCTCTTCCGGCAAGGCTTTGGCCATGGCCCTGAGCCGTTGGCGATAAAATTCGGTTCGCAGGGCCAGGGTCGCGGCACCGGAGTGCGGACGGTGCTGCCCATCGGCATGGGCAACGATAAACCTCCCTTTTTCAAAGGTTTTTTTGCTTTTTACCATCCTGCCTTCGGGATAGATGATCCAGGAGGCTTCCCCGGTCAGCAGGGATTTGACCATCAGCAGATCACGATCGGGATCGCGGGTGGAAACCACCCCGACGCTGTCGAAGAATGCCGACAGCGCCGGTGTAAAAAGGTCGCCGGCAGCCAGGGACCAGATATGCTGGCCGGTGAGGTTGTGGATAAAGGTTGGCAAAATGAGCGTTTCGAGCCGGGTAAAATGGTTGATCACGAAAATATCACTGCCGGGTGAAAGGTTGTCTTCACCGTGGACGCGCACCTTGGCCCTGGAAAGGCTGGACAGGGCCTTTACGGCCAGGCCGGTCGAGCGATATGCGTAGCGATTCATGTTTCCTCCGGCAACCAGGTTGCACGTTTGATCCAACACCAGATATTATGCAAAATCTAAACCGGAAATACAATGAAGCTGCTGAAAAAATGTCAATTTTCCGGTCAGATGCCCAAAATGGGTCTCCTTTGAGGTTTCCCGGCTGCCGGCCCCGCCCGTTAGCGACAATATCTTTTATAAACCCAATGCAAACAGGTATATGGCGTGATCGGCGCTCGATCATGCGGACGACCCACAGGCCCGACCGTCAACAACCCGGCACCACCGTGAGGTATTGGTTGACAGTGGTCCGGGAACTCATTAAGTTAAGTGCTCACTTTTAAGTCCGGTGCAATCGGCAATTTACCTGGCTAGGCGGAGGTTGACTGTGTATTCCAAAATCCTGATCCTGCGTTTTCCGAGAACCGAGAGTCGCAAACCCATTGTCTGTTCGCTCGCTCGGGACTTCGATTTGATCTTCAATATCCTGAATGCCACCATTCTACCCCGCAAAGAAGGCGTCATGGTGCTGGAGTTGTCCGGTGCCCGCAAAAACTTCAAAAAGGGCGTGAGCTACCTGCGGTCACAGGGGGTGCAGGTGAAAAATGCCTCCCAGGAGATGAAACGCAACAGCCAAAAATGCACCCATTGCGGCGCGTGCACCGCGGTCTGCCCCACCGGCGCGCTGGCGGTCACCAGGCCGGAAATGCGTGTGGAATTCAAGCAGAAAGCCTGTAGTGTCTGTGAGTTATGCGTTGCGGCCTGCCCCTCGCGCGCCATGGTGGCGACGCCGATCAACCAATCCTTTTTTCAATGAGTGCCCGGACCGCCATCGCAATGAGCGGAGGTGTGGACTCCCTGTTTACCGCCTACCTGCTCAAAAAGACCGGGACGGCTGTCATCGGCCTGCATTTTCTCACCGGTTTTGAACCGCATTACATCCCCTCCCAAACAGCTGATGATCCGCAACAGCCCATTTTAATTCGAGATCCGGTCGAAGCCGGATACGAGCGCCTGCAGACCGACCTCCAGCGGATGGTTGCTGATCTGGATATCCCCATATTTATCTTTGATTGCGCCGCTCCCTTTCGCAGCCAGGTCATCGACTATTTTGAACGGACCTATCGGTCCGGGAAAACGCCCAACCCCTGCATGGTTTGCAATCGGCGCATCAAGTTCGGCATCCTGCTCACCGCCGCCCAAGCGCTCGGTGCCCATCGTTTGGCTACCGGACACTATGTGCGGACCCGCACCACCCCGGATGGACGGGTACACCTCTTGAAGGGTGCGGACCCCCGCAAGGACCAGGCCTATTTCCTGGCCCGCCTGCGCCAGAATCAATTGGCCGCCGCCCGTTTCCCTCTGGGTGAAATGGAAAAACACCAGGTCATCGAACAGGCGGCCCGCAAAGGGCTGCAACCCATGGCACAGCAGGAGAGCCAGGACGTGTGCTTTATCCGCGACCAAGCCTATGGGCGTTTTCTGACGGAAACACTCGGTTTCAAACCCTCACCGGGTAACATTGAAGACCTCGCGGGCACCCGCCTTGGCCGGCATCAGGGTCTGCACCTTTTCACCATTGGTCAGCGCCGCGGCATCAATTGCCCGTCGAGCGAACCTTACTATGTTTACGCCCTCGATACCGCCCGTAATGTCCTGGTCGTCGGCCGCAAGGCCGATCTGGCCGCACGCCATTGTAAAGTAAATGATATCAACTGGATAAATCCACCGGAATCCAACTCTCTGATGGTGCAGGCCCGGGTACGCTACCGCAGTCCGGCCGCCAATGCCCGGGTAACCCTGACAAGCCCGACCTCCGCCGCAGTGGAATTCGAGCAAACGCAATCCGCCATTACACCGGGCCAGGGTGCCGTATTTTACGCCGGGGACGAGGTTCTGGGGGGTGGTTGGATCACCCGGGTAGAGGAATGATTCATTTATCTGGAACCGATTTCGATCCAGGCTGCAACCCGCAAGTTGAGCAAGCGGTTGTGCCCTGGTCTCGGGGCAGATTTGACAATAAAAGCAATCATGCCAATATACACCGTTATTACATTAGGTTGTAAGGTTAACCAGTACGAATCAGCAGGACTGGAAGAGAGCCTGAAATCCAGAGGCTGGCTACCGGTATCCGGCGAGGAAGCCGCTGATCTTTGCATCGTCAATACCTGCACAGTGACCGGCAAGGCCTCCATGCAGGCCCGGCAGGCCATCCGGCGGGCGGTACGATCCCATCCCGGGGCCCGCGTCGTGGTCACCGGTTGCTACGCCCAGACCGAACCGGATGTGTTGGCCGACATAGAGGGGGTCACGGCCGTCATCGGTCAGGCTGACAAGCACAACATACCTGAACTACTAGACAATGCTGTTGTTTCCGATACTTCCGGCTTGGCATCCCGACACACGGATATCCGCCGGGTCAACACTTTCGACAGTCTGCCGGTTTCGGGCTTCGACCATCGAACCAGACCCTTTTTAAAAATTCAGGATGGCTGTGACGCTTTCTGTTCGTACTGCATTGTGCCACACGCCCGGGGCAGGAGCCGCAGCCTGGCCGTGGAAGCGGTACTTGACAATCTGCTGCAGCTCGATGCCGGGGGCTATCGTGAAGTTGTCCTCACCGGCATCCACCTGGGCAGCTACGGCCAGGACCATAGCCCCCCGACCGATCTGCATCAGATACTGTTGAGGATCGAAGCATCTGATTTTAAAGGCAGAATCCGATTAAGCTCCATAGAACCCCTGGAACTGACGGATGACATCATCCATCTGGTTGGACGGTCTTCCAAATTCTGCCGCCACTTCCACATCCCCCTGCAGAGCGGTGACGACCACATCCTGGACCGCATGAAACGCCCGTATACCGCGGATCTTTTCCGAAACCGGGTCGAGCAGATTATCACCCGCATTCCGGATGCAGCCATTGGTGTGGATACCCTGATCGGATTCCCGGCAGAAGACCAGGCCGCCTTTGACAACACATATCAGATAATCCGGGATTTACCGGTTGCTTATCTGCAGGTGTTCCCATTCTCACGCCGCAAGGGCACGCCGGCCCATCACTATCCGGATCAGGTGGCCCCGGACATTGTCAAACCCAGATGCGAGCAGATGCGCGCCATCGGGAGGGAGAAGCGGGCGGCTTTTTACCGCAGGGGGATCGGCCGCACCATGAACGTCCTGGTGGAGTCGCAGCGGGATGCGGTCACCGGTCTGTTAAAGGGATTTACCTCGAATTATATCCCGGTATTACTGGATGGAGAAGATTCACTCAAGGAACAATTAGTTCAAGTAACTCTTGATGGTACTGACGATAAACAATTTGTATACGGGAAGTTGAATTAACTTTTTTTTCACCGGGATTCAATTGCCACCGACCGGGTTGCGGTTCGATAGCGCTGGTTGCGGCTCAGGGCCGGACCTTGCCGGAACACGGCCCTCTCGCCAGGTACGCCGGCCCGCCCCCGGCAGGCGTGCTTTACTTTCGGAGAAAAACTATTATACTTGTACCGGCCAACTGGCTGGTGTACAAAGCCGCCCGAAATATCCGCCGCCTTCTAACGGAGTTGAAATGGCTGCAAAGGCTCGTAAAAAAAGCAGAAAGACTGCTCAATATGATGTCATCATTGCCGGTGCCGGACCGGCCGGGTTGTTTGCAGCCTATTACCTGTGTGAAAATTCGGACCTGAGCGTCCTTCTCATCGATAAAGGCAAACGGCCGCTGAACCGCAAATGCCCGATCAAGGATGACCAGACCTGTGTAAAGTGCAAACCGTGCAACATTCTCAGCGGGGTGGGCGGCGCCGGCCTCTTTTCCGATGGCAAACTCAACTATATCCACAAACTCGGGAAGACGGACCTGACGGAGTTTTTATCCCTGGCCGCTGCCCGTGAATTAATCGACGAGACCGAATTGATCTTCAACCGGTTCGGTATGGATGCCCCGGCCATCCCACCGATATGGAATCGGCCCGACAGATTCGTAAAAACGCCAAGGTGCACGGCATCGACCTACTGATTATCAAACAAAAGCATCTCGGTAGCGACTGCCTGCCGGACCATATCGCCGATATGGAAAAATACCTTAGAAATAAAGGTGTTACCATACATACATCCGAAGAGGTTAAAGATGTGGAGGTCAAAAACAACCGCATCACCGGCGTCGTAACCACCCGCCGAACGTATAAAACCGGCCACGTGATCCTGGCCCCGGGACGGGTCGGGGCAAACTGGATGGGCCAACTGGCGCAGAAATACAAAATCGGACTGAGCCAGCGGGGCATCGAAGTGGGCGTTCGGGTGGAGGTCCACAATGACATCATGCAGGATCTGTGCAGCATTATTTACGATCCCACCTTTTTCGTGCAGACGGTCAAATACGACGACCAGACGCGGACATTCTGTACGAACCTGGGTGGCTTTGTGGCTCTTGAAAACTATAAGAATTTCGTCTGTGTAAACGGCCACGCCCTGCGGCACACCAGGTCTGAAAATACGAACTTTGCCTTTCTTTCCAAGGTGGTCCTTACGGAACCGGTCACCGACAACCAAGCCTACGGAGAGTCCATCGGCAGCCTGGCTACCCTGATTGGCGGCGGGAAACCGATCCTGCAGCGTTTTGGTGATCTCAAACGGGGCCGGCGGAGCACCTGGAACCGGGTAAAAAAGGGATATATCGAGCCTACCCTGACCAACGTGGTTTGCGGCGATATCGCCATGGCCCTGCCCGAGCGCATCCTGACCAACATCATTGAAGGGCTGGAAAAACTCAATCACGTGGTACCGGGCGTGGCCAATGATGAAACCCTGCTGTATACACCGGAGATCAAATTCTTCGCCACCCAGGTGGAGACGACCACACATCTCGAGACCAGTATCACGGGTATGTACGTAGCCGGGGATGGCCCCGGGGTGGCCGGCAACATCGTATCTGCCAGTGCCACGGGACTGATTCCGGCCAAACATATCATCCAGACCCTTTCAACTTGAGGACCGCCCGCAACAGGCAACAAGGAAACCCATTATGAGCAATAATTCTAAGTAAAAGCAAGACCTTACAATATCACAGCTCGCCGAGGAATTCGATATCAGCACCCGTACGATTCGGTTTTATGAAGAGAAGGGCCTGATTGCGCCCCGCCGCTCGAAAGGCAACCAACGCATCTACACTCGGCGGGACCGGGCGCGTCTGAAACTTATTTTACGCGGCAAAAGGTTCGGCTACTCCCTGGACGAAATTTCTGAAATGATGGGCATGAACGACATCGATATGAACGAAGCGGACCAGATCCGGAAGGCCCTTGAATATGGCGACCGGAAGCTGGCGGAAATCGAAGCGGATAAATAACAGCGGCGGGATAAACTTGCGGGCACCTTTAGCACTACTTTACGTTAATAAACCTTACCATTTGTATTTATAGGATTTTCTAAATACACCCTCCCCTCATAAAACTTAGTACCAAGACAACCTGCCAGGTAGTGCCGCCTATTTCATCCCCCGCTCCTGCTTGATAGTTTCGTAGGCTTCCTGGATCTCCCTGAATTTTTCGGCGGCAAATTTGGTGAACTCCTCGGGCAGTCCCTTGGAAGCAATTTTGTCCGGGTGATATTCCGCCACCCGTTTGCGGTACTGCTTCTTGATGTCACTATCCGGATCGCCGGGCGAACAGCCCAGGATGCCATAGTACTTATTCACATCCGTGATGTAACGTGAACTGATCTGACGGTAGTGCGCGTCACTGAAGTTGAAAATTCGGACCGCGGACAGGATCAGTTCCTCTTCCCGGGGACTCATGGTGCCGTCGGCCAGCGAAACCCGCAGCATGATATCCACCATGAGGTCCAGTAACTGCGGCTGTCCCCTGAATTGGCCGTAAAATTGCTGGGCAAAACTCTCAAAGGTTTCGGGTGACTGGACGGCCGTCCGGAAGACATTCATGGCCACCTGCCTGCTTTGGGGATCGAGATTGAGGTCGTACAGCATGAATTTTTCGATGGAATCGATCTCCTCCTGGGAGACCCGGCCATCCGCCTTGGCCAGTTTGGCCAGCATGGAGAAAGCGGCCACAAAAAAGATAAACTGGGCCTGCTCGCCAGACGATGCACCGGGACCGGCAGCAGGTCCGCCGTCCAGGTAACGCTCATCATTTTTATCAAACGCATGCCCGAATGCCGCTCCGGCAATCGCGCCCAGAGGCCCCAACAGGGCAAATCCAATCGTCCCGCCGACAACTTTACCAATAATCCCCATTTTTAAACTCCATCATCTCGATTTAGTCCCCGATCAGAGGTCCGGGTTCTCACGCTGCCAGGCCACCTGGTCTTTAATTTCATTCAAAATGAAATATCGCTTCAGACTGCGGGCCAGTTCTTCCCGGGTCGGTTTTTGACCGGTTACCTCAACAATGAAATGTTCTATAAGTTCAATATCTTCTGCAATACAAGGCTCAATTTCAGCCATGGTAGATGTCCTGCGGGCAATTCGTTCGGGCCAGCATAATCGCTTGCGGCCATTTTAGCAAGAGGGGCCGCCCTACTTCGCCGACCCGCGCCCGGCGGGGTGATGACTGCAAACTGGCAAGTACCTGCGGCATCTGGCTGTTGTCAGCGGTGTTTATCAACCCCGATCCGCCGACACATATCCGTGACCGGGCACCGGCTGCAAAAAGGCGAAATGGGCCTGCAGACCACCTGCCCGAAAGCCACCAGGAGTTCATTGTAACGAACCCAGTGTTTGCGGGGCAGTTTCCGGCGCAAGGCCATCTCGGTGTCGTCCGGCCGCTTGGTTTTCACATACCCGATCCGGTTGCTGATCCGGTGCACATGCGTATCGACACAGACACCCGCTTTTCCAAAGCCTTCGATAAGGACCAGGTTGGCGGTTTTGCGGCCCACCCCGGGTAATTCCAGGAGGGCTGCCAGGGTATCCGGCACCCCGCCTGCGTGGCGATCCAGCAAAATAGCGCTGATATCCTTGAGTCGCTGTGCCTTGGTGATATAAAAACCCACCGGGTAGATGAGCTGCTGCAATTCCCTTTCATCCAAACGGAGGATCTGCTGCGGTGTCCGGGCGCGTTCAAAGAGACGGGTTGAGGCCGCCGCAGTCACTTCATCCTTGGTCCGCAAGGACAGGACCGTAGAAACCAGGACTTCAAAGGGTGTCGCCCCCTTATTGGACATCAGGGTAATGACCGGTGCCTGCCAGTGGGTGTAGGCTTTGCTTAAAGTATCGACAAATTCGTCAATATCCAGTTTTTTCAATTAGTTTCCGTGCAAAATGGTTCTAGGCTGACGCGTTGAAAATGGGGCTGTGCATTCTCGCGATATACCCGACCGGGCTTGAACTCGCTGATGAGGAAAGGATCATCAGCCGGCCGGGGGCATGAACACCCGGCCGGATCGTGATCACATGGTGATTTGGATGGACCTTTATTCTTTCGGATGGCACGCCACGCAGCTGGTAGGCCCGGTTTTTTCGAGCTGACCTTCTACTGTGCGTTTGGACATTTCCAGGGCCTTGTTCTTAGCCTGCATGGTCTTGTGGCAGCCGATACAAGCCTTGTGATAGGCTTCCTTGAAATAGGCGATCTTGTCACCTTCTTTGGGGGCCTTCAGCTCATCATGGCAGCCGGAGGTCATGCAGCTCATGTCATCGTCCCCGTATTCCCAGGTATGATGGCAATCCTGACAATTGATAGAAAAATGGGCGGAATGGGGAAAATCGACGGCAGCGCGTTTTGCCTCGACATCCTGGGGCGCGGAAAGTTCGATATTACCCAGGGGAATACACATCTCGTCCGCAAATGAACTGGAAAAACCGACCACACTTGCCAGCACCAAACTCAACAGGATCACCAATACTCTGTTCATCCTATCTGACCTCCTCGTGAGATTAAGAAATACACAGACCGACTCTAATTGTTATTGAATCAGGCAGACGGAAAACCGGAACCCGCCTGGTGAAAGCGTCCGTTCGGCAAACGGCCCGGCAACTTTCCCCGCAGCCGAATGCTGACCCACTTTCCTTATAAAATTAAGTGAAAACGTGCAACCACTATTTTTCCCTCAGCCCGTTTTCCTTTCTCATTACCGGGCAGCATCCTTTAGAAGCCGGCTGGATCTAAAACCCCATCGTTCTGCAAACCCAATGAATTGGATTTCAAGAGGCGCTGCCAATCACTTTTGCGGCGCACCCTGCGAAAGATCATAGAAATCCCTTCTCAGGCAGCGGCCTGCTTATGCGCCTGTCTCCGGATGGCCATAATCCGCGCGGGCATGGGCGGGTGCGAATAGTTTAAAAACACATACATGGGATGCGGCGTGAGATTCGTGAGATTGTCGGCCGCCAATTTTTTCAACGCCGTTATCATGGCCGCCGGATCGCCGGTGACTGCCACGGCAAAACGGTCGGCCTCATATTCATTGCGGCGTGACAGACTGTGCATAACCAGGCCCATGAAAAAATCCAGCGGCGAGAACAACAGGGCGAAAAATAAAATCCCCGTGTATACGGAAGGTCGCGATATGTAAAACGCGTCATACAGCCCCTGGTACGATAGGCACAGGGACAGCAACAGCAGCATCAGCCCCATCTGGAGAATGGAGGCGATCAGCATCTGCTTGATGTGGTGCCGCTTGTAGTGCCCGATTTCGTGGGCCAGCACAGCGATCATTTCCGGAACGGTATGCTGCGCGATCAAAGTATCGAACAGGGCAATCCGTTTATGCTTGCCGAACCCGGTGAAAAAGGCGTTCGATTTTTTCGATCGGCGGGAGCCGTCCATAACCAGCACATTCTGAAGTGGATAATCCGCCCGTTGGGCCAGGGCCAGGATCGATTCTTTCAGCTGGCCCTCCTGGAGCGGTTCGAATTTATTGAACAGGGGCATGATCCAGGTAGGTGCGATGTATTGCAGCCCCAGAATGAAAAGGGTCACCGCCAGCCAGCATTGCCACCAGGCATTGGCGCCGGCATATTGGAAAAAGGCCAGAACCCCGGCCAGGGCCGGTCCACCAATGACAACCGCCAGCAACAGCCCCTTGATACGGTCGGCCGCGAAAGTGGCCGGGGTGGCGGTATTGAATCCGAAGCGTGCTTCAATCACAAAGGTGCTGTAGAGTGAAAAGGGTTGATTTAACAGCGATTTGACTCCCAGAAGCAGACCGATATAAAGCGTGCCGGTCAGCACCGGGCCAAATGACCATTGACGCACCCATTGATCGAGATACTCAAATCCGCCGGCAAACCAGAACAGCAGCAGCAGTGCCAGATCAAACGCGGCGGCCGCCCAGCCGAAGCGGGTCCGGGTTTTGAGGTACGCCTGGGACTGGTGGTATTTTTCCGGGGGATAGACATCCTCGAAACCTGCCGGCGGCCGGCTGGTCTGTCGGCGCAAATTCAGTACCTCGGCAAGGATATTGAGCGCGAGGTTCGCGGCCAGGGCCGCGAGGATGATAATGCCGATTAGGTTCATGTGTTGACAACCTTTCGTAATCATAAAGCCGATGCCGATCGGTTTTATACCCCTTTTTTTGGAAAATACGCAAGCGGGGCTCTGTTCATTTCATGCATAATTGTGTAAAGATGCCGGCAACCACCAATTGGAGATGCACCATGTCTGAAAAGATCCGCTTTGCCTGCCCCCTGGACTGCTTTGACCTGTGCGGTCTGCTGGCAACTGTTGAAAATGACCGGGTTACCCGTATCCAGGGAGATCCGGACCATCCGGTTACCCGGGGCAAGGTTTGTGTCAAAGGCAAAAAGTTGCTCGAACGGCTTTACCATCCCGAGCGGCTGCAAAGCCCCCTGCTGAAAAAAGGGAACACCTGGCTGCCGATTTCCTGGGATGAGGCCCTGGACAGGATTGCCGCAAAACTGACCCGGATAAAAAAACGAGCGTGGCTCCACAGCCGTCCTGCATTACAGTGATGCCGGATACGGCGGTATCGCCAAAACAGCCGACCGTCTGTTCTTCAACCACTTTGGCGGTGTAACCGTCCCCAAGGGCAGTCTCTGTTGGGCCGCCGGCATGGCCGCCCAGGCATATGATTTCGGCGTGGCCCGGGGCCACCACCCGGAGGATATTGCCCGGGCACAGACTATCCTGTTGTGGAGCCGCAACCCGGTCTACACCAACATGCACCTGGTCAGGTTTATCAACCAGGCCCGTCAAAAAGGCGCCGAGGTAATCCTGATCGACCCACTGAAATCTGCTTCGGCCGGCATTGCCGGGCAGCACATTCCGGTAAAACCGGGCAGCGACGGGGCGCTGGCCCTGGGCATGTGTAAAGTCATCATTGAAAACGGATGGGAGGACGCCGGCTTCTTAGCCCGTCATGTCGTCGGGTTTCCGGCCTTCCGGGATTATTTAAACGGCCTCTCGCTCGATACCGTGCAAACCATAACCGGTGTGGACGCTGCGCGCCTGCAGCGACTGGCCGAGTCATATGCCTGCGGCGGCCCGTCTTCGATCGTGGTCGGGTACGGCCTGCAGCGTTACGCCAACGGCGGCAATACCGTGCGCTGCATCGATGCCCTGGGAGCCCTGACCGGTAATATCGGCATCAGCGGCGGCGGCGTCAACTACGCCAATAAGTACGTGGCGCACTACCTGAGAGGTGAACTGGCTGCCAGTGAACACGCCGTTGGGAATCGCCGCGTGTTCAGCCTGCCGCGCTTTTCCGAATTCCTGGAAACCGCTGATGAGCCCCCGATTCAGGCTGTCGTTATTACCAAGGCCAATCCCCTGGTTCAGATGCCGGACACCAACCGCGCTGTGGCAGCCTTTGACGCGGTTGATTTCAAGGTTGTCATCGACATGTTTATGACCGATACCGCCCGGCATGCCGATATCGTGCTCCCCTGCACCAGTATCCTGGAAGAAGAGGATATCATCGCCACCTCCATGTTTTCACCCTGCCTGAATTACTCCCGCCCGGCGGTGCAGCCGCCGGCCGGAATCATCGGTGAGTTTGAATTTTTCCGGCGCCTGGCAAAAAAAAAATGGGGCTGGCCGGATATCCCGACATCGACCAGATTGAATATCTCAAACGGGCGGTAAAACCACTCGAAAAGTCCTTTGGCATCACCTGGGAAACCATCCGGGATACCTATGTCACCCTGCCCGGCAACCGGATTCCCTGGCAGGATGGCAAATTTCTCACCCCCAGCGGAAAGTACGAACTCTATTCTGAAAAAGCAGCTGCGGACGGCTATGCCCCTATTCCCGTTCTCCAGGAGCCCACCTTGCCGCCGCCGAATTTTCCACTGCGTCTGTTGACCCCGCATGCCCGCCAATCCATGCACTCGCAGCACTTCGCCTTTACCGCGGCAGTCCCCACTGTCTATCTTAGTACGGCGACTGCGCGCACCTACGACCTACAAGCGGGACAGACAGCCCGACTTGCGTCCCCGGCCGGTCAGCTGCGGGTTACGGTGGCGGTTGACGACGGTATTCTGCCGGGTGTGGCCGCCGTCCCCCAGGGCTGGTGGCATAAAAGCGGTTCCGTCAACCGGCTCACCGAAATCCGGGTTTCGGACATGGGCAACAATGCCGCTTACAACGAATGTTTCTGTCGAATCGAGCACCTGGAAGTAAAATAATCGGTGCCCATTTTTTCAGGGGTATGCCCGCACATGCCCGGCATTGTTCAAAATTGAACAGCACGTCAACCTGCATTAGCGCCAGGTTCCAATTTCCCCGCCCGACCTGTTCCGGAAAGCTTTGACATTCCCCTGCAAATCTGTCTTTTAGTAAACATTAAAACAGGGTCGCCCCAATACAGGTTACCGGACCTGTGTTTTGGATTTGAAACCAAGGCGGCCGGAACCTTTTCTGTTTCGGGGAGGAAGGTATGTCTGACAGCTCGCAAAACGTGTTGATCCTCGGGGGCGGCGTGGCCGGCCTGGCGGCCGCGGATTACCTGGAGGATTGCGGGGTCGCTGTTCACCTGATTGAAAAGACCAGCCGCCTCGGCGGCAAAGCCCGCGAGTGGGCCTGCATGGCCACGACCAAGTGCCGGCACTGCGGGGCCTGTTTGAGCATTGAATTGGCCGACCGGGTGGCGCGCGGCGAACATGTGTCCACCCTGTTGGAAAGCAGGGTCACGCGATTGGATAAGCAAAACGGCCGTTTCCAGGCGACTGTTGACGGTCATACCTCCGGGGATTTGGATGTGGACGCCATTTTGGTGGCCACCGGCATGTCCGTTTTCGACCCAACCGGCCGGGAAGATCTGGGGTATGGCCGGCATGCCAACGTCCTGACCACCGGGGAACTCAATACAATTCTACGCCGGGATGCCCTGGCAGCGCGCCTGGACGGTAATGCCCGGCCGGCCATTGCCTTCATCCAGTGCGTAGGTTCGCGTAGCCGGGTGGAAGGTCGGGATTACTGCTCCCGGGTCTGCTGTCGCACGGCTATGCGTCAGGCCAATAAGATCAGACATCTTCTCCCGGAAGCCGCCGTCACCATCTTCAATATCGACCTGCAGGCCACCGGCAAGGAATTTCGCGCCCAGGTGGCTGCCGCAAACCAGCATGTCGAGTTTTGCCAGGGCACCCCGGCCAAAATAACGGCCGACGCCCAGAACGGGCGTCTCACTGTCTTTCACGAAGACGGACCGGCCAGCCGGACGTCCCGGCAGTTCGACCTGGTGGTACTGGCGGTGGGGATTCTGCCGGCCTCGGCGACCGGTGAAATTGCCGGCATGCTGGATATCGAAACCGACAGCTGGGGGTTTCTGGATTCGAGCGGTACCAGGTTGCCGGCCGGAATATACACCGCCGGCGTCAGCCGGGGGCCCGCCGGCATATTGACCGCCATCGGGCAGGGCCGCGCCGCAGCCGGCGAGATCGCCGAATTTTTAAACTGTCGGCCGCAAAAGGAAAAAAGCCGCATAGCCGTCTTTGGCGGGGATGCGGCTGCAGACCGGGTGGCAGCCGCCCTGACCGCACGGGGTTTTCCGACAGCGATGATCGCTGCCGCAGACTATCCCCTGGCCCCGGCACCGAGCCGGGAGCTCTATCCATCCGCCCGCCTGGAACGGGTTTCCGGCACAGCCGGTCATTTCACCCTTCAGGTCACCACCCCGCAGGGCACCCAGACCATCTCGGCCGGAGCCCTGGTGATGGCCGAACCTCCGCGCCGGACGCCGGTCACGGCTGCTTCAGGACAGGTCGTCGTCTCCCTGTCTGAACTTCTGGACCGCTGCTCCACCAAAAATGCCCTGCCGGAACGGATCCTGTTCTGGCTTGATCACAGCGGACCGGAGCGCAGGGATGTTGTCGCCACGCTAATGGCCCTGGTCCCGGATCTGGTGGCCGCCGGCAAGCAGATAATCATTCTCATGGAAAAGATGCTGGTCGACTATCCCAACGGCCAGAGGATCTACGATTCAATCCGCGGCCTGGGGGTGAAACTGCTGCGGGTATCCGGCCAGCAGCAGGTCGCGCTGCAGTTGCAAAAAAATGCAGCCGTCTTTGAGATCGATGAAGCCACCCTGCCGGGATTGACCATCACGGTGGAATGTGACCTAGTGGTGATTCCGGAACAGGTCACCGTCTCCGCAAACGGCCGGCATATTGCCAGCCGCCTGGGTCAGCCGCTGGACGCAGAAGGGTTTCTCCAGTCGGCCAACGTGCTGCATCGCAACGTGGGCAGCCCCCGGCGCGGCATCTTCTATGCCGGGCTCACCCATGATGAAGGCGATCTGGAGGCTGAAATCAAGGAGATAGCGGCCGCTCTGGAAAGACCGGACACTTTCCTGGATCAGAACGGCAGTGCCCCGCAAATCAATAAACATGTCTGCGTCCGCTGCCTGACCTGTGTGCGGATCTGTCCGCACAGCGCGATCGTGCTTCACAATCACTACCAGCCCGAAATCGAACCGTCGGCCTGCTTTGGCTGTCAGCTGTGCGTTTCAATTTGCCCGGCCCTGGCCATCGAAACGGCCCCGGTGCCGAAACCGGTCAGTGCGCGGAAGGTTGTGTTTGCCTGTGAGCGGTCAGCGGGACTGGCCGCCCGGGAGATAGACTTGCCGGACGCGGCTACCATTGTAAAGATGCCATGCGCGTGCAGCGTCGATGCAAACCGCATCCTGCAGACCCTGGCCGGCGGTGCCGACCAGGTGATGATTGCCGCCTGCCATGCCGGCAACTGCCGCTCCCTGAAAGGAGCCGCCTTTGCCGCGGCCGGTACCCGGCAACTGATTGACGAGGCCGACCTGCCGGCTGAAAGGTTGCGCTGTGTGCCTGTGGCCGCGAATGAACCGGCCCGCCTGGAGAAACTGCTCAAGAGCACGGAATCAGCGGAGGAGGTAGAATGATGCCCAAATTGACCCTATCCACAGATACCCCGTTGCAGAACCTGCTGGATACAAAACCAGAAGCCGACAATGTATCCGCATGCCTGACGTGCGGCATCTGCAATTCAAGGTGCAGCTGGTATGACGGCGACGGTGGGCCGGTCCCGCGCCAGATGATCAGGATGGCGCAGCTGGGCCTCGACGAGAACCTGGCCGCGAGCCAGATGATCTGGGACTGCATGATTTGCAACCACTGCACCGTGGACTGCCCCATGGGAATCGAAATGGAATACGTGGTCCGCCGGGCCCGGTCGCTGCCGGCCGCCCGGAAGCGGATGCCGGAAACCATTGCCCACGGTCTGAAGACCCGTCTGGCGGTCGGGGATGTAAACGGATTCACTGAAGAGGATTTCGTCGAGACCATTGAGTGGCTGAATGAGGAGATCGCCGATGAAGATCCCACGGCGATCATTCCCACCGATCAGAAAGGGGCCAAATATCTCTATCTGCCCAATCCCCGGGAACTGGGCACCAATGTCCTGCACCTGCAGCAGATGGCAGGTCTGTTTCATGCGTTTGGTGAGCCCTGGACCATGTCGCATAAACACACCGATGTGACCAATTGGGGCTATTTTGTCGGTGATGACGAGATCGAGCGCAGGATGCTGACCCAGGTAGTGGCCGCTGCCGAAGAACTGGAAATTCAAAACCTGGTCCTCTCCGAATGCGGCCACGGCTTTCTGGTCCTGCGCCACCATGTGACGGAACTATTGGGCCGTGAACCCCGCTTCAAGGTCCTGAGCATCCTTGAGCTGACCCTCGATATGGTGAAAAAAGGCGTGATCAAACTTGACCGGGAGGCGCACCCTATTGCCATCGCTTACCACGATCCCTGCAACCTGGGCAGAAAAGGCGGCGTGTTCGCGGCGCCCCGGGAACTGTTGGCCCAGACCTGCCGCGAAGTTGTTGAACTGGCCCCCAACCGGATAAATTCGATCTGCTGCGGCGGGGGCGGAGCGCTCCTTCAAGACAGTACCAGCAAGAACCGCCGGATGACGGCCGGCAAGGCCAAAGCCGACCAGATGCGGGCGACCGGTACGGATTATATCGCCACCTGTTGTCTCTCCTGTCACCGCCAGCTCACCGAGCTGTCCAAACATTATGAACTGGGCATGAAGGTGGAAACCGTCGTCGCCCTGGCCGCAGCGGCGCTGGTGTGAGCGAAAGGGTTATAGGGGCCAAGGGAGGGCGGTTTTCCCGACTCCTGACACCTGACTCCGGGCTCCTGAATTTCCCCTTGACCCCTTCACAACATTCTGGTTGCCTGATCGCCCATATTCTTTTAGACTATATGTTCGATCATACTCGAATCATCCCAGACGTGTGGTAAACCTTTGCTCATGATCCCCCGATACCGGGGCACGAGATAATATAGCGCAGGCTTACAAAATTAGAAGCTATTGTAAGGGGTGGCCATGCCTGACGAACAGAGTCCGGTAAAAAGTTATCTTTCCACGGATCCCATTGCGGATGAAATTGATTTTGAAAACCTGTCCAGCGACCGGCGCCTGAACAAGCTGCTGAAATCCGTCCTGGGCGAAGTCAAACTGTACGCGGAAAACCAGATCAAGCATATCAAGCAGCTGACCCAGATTGGGCTGGCCCTCTCCTCTGAAAAAGACATCAGCAAACTGCTGGAAAACATTGTGGACCAGGCCCGGGATCTCTCCAATGCCGATGCCGGCACCCTCTATATCATGGAGGACGACAAGGAGTACCTGCGCTTCGAAATTCTGCAGAACGACTCCATGAATACCCGTATGGGCGGGACGCGCACCATCGAACAGACCCTGCCCAAGGTCCCGCTGTATGACCAGGACGGCCGGCCGAATCATGCCAATGTGTCCTCCTATACGGCCTTGACGGGCAACATCGTCAACATTCCCGACGTTTATGAAGCCGAGGGCTTCGATTTTACCGGGCCGCGCGAATACGACGCATCTACCGGCTACCGGTCAAAATCCATGCTGGTGATTCCGCTGAAGAATCACGAAAATGACATCATCGGCGTGCTGCAGCTGCTCAACGCCCAGGACCGCGATACCGGTGAAGTGGTGGCCTTTTCGCCTGAGTATGTTGACCTGATTGGTTCCCTGGCATCGCAGGCGGCCGTGGCCCTGACCAATACCCAGTTGATCCAGGACCTCAAGAACCTTTTCCACGCTTTCATCCGCAGCATCGCCACCGCTATCGACGCAAAATCACCCTACACCAAGGGGCATATCGACCGGGTGGTTGAATTGACCATGATGATCGCCGAGGCGATCAATACCGAATCCGAGGGCGCCTTTAAGGAGACTTCCTTCAACGCAGATGAAATCGAAGAAATGCGGATCTCAGCCTGGATGCACGATGTCGGTAAAATCACCACCCCCGAGTACGTGGTCAACAAATCGACCAAGGTCGAAACAGTTTTCGATCGGATCCACCTGATTGCAACCCGCTTCGACTTGATTGCCGAACAGGTCAAAACCCGCTTTTTAAATCAGAAAATTCAACTGTTCAATAACGGCGGTCGCCCCGACACGCAGGCGCTGGAACGTATCGATGCAAAGTGTACCGAGAAATTGACCCAGCTGCGCGATGATCTGGCGTTCATCGAGCGCTGCAATTCACCGGGTGAGTTTCTGGAAGACGACAGTGTCGATCGGATCCGGCAGATCGGGGCCCGCACCTATTTTCTGGACGGTGCCGAACTGCCCTATCTGACGACCGACGAGATTGAAAATCTCTGTATCCGCAAAGGGTCTTTAACCACGGCCGAGCGTGATCGGATTCAGGACCACGCCACCATGACCCTCAAAATGCTCAGGCAGCTGCCCTTCCCCAAGAAGCTGTCCAACGTGGCCGAATACGCCAGCGGCCACCACGAAAAATTGGACGGCACCGGATATCCCCGCGGCCTTTCCGGCGAAGAACTATCTCTGCAGTCGAAGATCATGGCCGTGGCCGACATCTTCGAGGCGCTGACCGCCAAGGATCGGCCTTATAAAAAGCCGATGAAGCTCTCCCAGGCCATTAAAATTTTGGGCTTCATGGTAGAAGACAAGCACATCGATGCGGAAGTGCTGGATATCTTCCTGCGCAACAAATTGCATCTTGAATATGCCCGGATACAGATGAATCCGGAGCAGATAGACATCTAAATAAAGGGGTTGTAATGGGTGCTGACAACATCGTTTTTCTGGAAAATCTCGAGTGGTTCGATGAAACCGGCGCAGAACTCGTCCATCGTCTGCCGGAGAAGGGCTCCGGTGAGATCAAATTCGGTGCCCAGCTGACGGTCCGGGAAAGTCAGGCGGCGGTCTTTTTTTATAAGGGCAAAGCCGTGGAAGCATTCGGTGCCGGCCGGCATACCCTGAAAACGGGCAACATCCCCATATTGACCAAAATCATCAGCATCCCGTGGGCCATGAACAGCCCGCTGCGGGCCGAAATGTATTTCGTCAACCTCAAGTGGGGCACCCGCGACCCCGTGGCCTTCAAGGATTCCGAACTGGGGCTTATCCGCCTGCGGGCCTTCGGCGTCTTCAACCTGCAGGTATTTCAGCCGGTGCTCCTGATCAACCGGCTGGTGGGCACCCAGGGCATGTATACCACCGAAGAGATCGAAGAATACCTCAACCGGGTAATTGTCTCCCGCTTCAACGATTTCATGGGGGAAACCATCGACTCCATCCTGAACCTGCCGGCTAAATACGATGAACTCTCAAAAGCCCTGACCGAACGGCTTCAGGATGACTTCAGCCATTTCGGCTTACGCCTGACCCACCTGTACATGAATTCGATTACCCCGCCCCCGGAAGTCCAGCAGGCCATTGACGACCGCAGCCGCATGGGGGTGTTCAAGGACATGAACAAGCTCATGCAGATGAAAGCCGCCATGGCCATGGAAAAAGCTGCCGATTCCGAGGGTGGGGCCGGTGACGGCATGGGGGCCGGCCTCGGCCTGATGATGCCGGCCATGTTCGCCCAGTACTTTGCCGGAACCGGGGCAGCCGCCAAGACGGCACCCACAGCGGATTCCGCCACCTGCCCGGAATGCAGCAGCGCGATTCCGTCCCAGGCCAAGTTCTGCCCCATGTGCGGGCACCAGCAATTGGTGTTCACCCAGTGCACGAACTGCGGCAAAAACCTAACCCCCAACGCGAAGTTCTGCTCCCGGTGCGGGCACAAGGCCGATGAAAAACCCCAGCCCTGGTTCTGTGCGCAATGCGGGGAGGAGAATCTGGCGGAGGCGATGTATTGCAATCAATGCGGTGAAAAACATTAGAAGTAGCTCCAGAAGCTTCTCAGGGGCTCAATCTCGGCGTTGGCCGCGAGTTTCAAATCCTCGAAATACAACCATGTATTCCTCCGGTTTACGACCCACAGTTGAGGAATAGATCAAGAGGGAAGTCCCGCAGCGCGGGGAAACTCACGTCCGCCTTGACCTTGAGCCCCTGAGGAGCTTCTGGAGCCACTTCCGTATATCTAAAAATCTAAATTACCAGACAGCGCAAGTCCACCCTCGCTGCTGCCGAGGACAGATTGTCTGATTTTCGCAAAAACGTCATGCCGGACTTGATCCGGCATCCAGTACGCCTTTGTTGATAGATGCCTGCCGTGACCGGGATTAAAGTGCTGAAATAAGTTCTGGCAGTTTGAACGTTAGAGGAAAAAGTCACCATCAATTATATTATTGAACATCAATGTCCGCAGTGCGGGGCGCCGATTGAATTGGCAGAGACCGACCGGCTGCTGACGTGTCCCTTTTGCCGGGTCAAGTCCTACCTGATGTCGCACCTCTTCTTCCGGTACATGCTGCCGCACCGGGCACCGGCCGACAAGCAGCTGATCTATGTGCCCTACTGGCGCTTTAAGGGGATGATCTTTTCCAGCCTTTCAAAAGGGCTGGCGCATAAATTCATGGATGCCAGCCAGCAGGCCCTGCAGTCGCCTCATTTTCCACTGTCGCTGGGACTGCGCAGCCAAGCGATGAAGCTGCGTTTCGTCACCCCGGAAACGCCGGGCCGCTTTCTCAAACCCGTGATCCCTTACAGTGCGGTCATGGACCACTTTATGCAGAAATCCAGCGCTGCGCTCAGCGGGTCCATTTTTACCCAGGCCCATACCGGTGAATCCGTCAGCCTGATCTTTGCTCCCTTTTATGTCGAGGAGCAGGTCTACGATGCGGTCCTCAACCAGCCGCTGCCGCCGGCCGGCGACATGGCCGCAATTGAAGCCTTCACCGGTGGACGCCCGAACTGGAAGATCCACTTCGAACCCACCCTGTGCCCGGGTTGCGGGTGGGACCTGGAAGGGGTGCGCGACTCACTGGCTCTGACATGTAAAAATTGCAGCTCGGTATGGTACCCCGGTACCCGCAAGCTGAAACAGACCCGGTTTGCCCACCTGCCGGGGGATTTTGAAAATATGGTCTACCTGCCCTTCTGGAGAATCCGGGCCCGGGTGGCCGGCATCGCGCTGGAATCCTACGCCGACCTGATTCGCATCGCAAACCTGCCGAAAGCGGTATTACCGGAGCATGCGGAGCGGCCATTTCGCTTCTGGTCGCCGGCGTTCAAGGTGCGGCCGCAGACCTTCCTGAACCTTGTTAAAAACACAACGCTGACCCAACCCGGCCCTAAAGCGTCTTCCAAGCTCCCCAGGGGGACGCTGCACCCGGTTTCCCTGCCCGTTTCCGAAGCCCTGGAAACCCTCAAAATTAACATCGCCGGATTCATCAAGCCGCCGCGGGACCTGTTGCCGAAGCTGGATGCCATGGACGTGGAACCGCTGAGCTACATCCTGGTCTATATCCCTTTTCGCCAGGGTCATCATGACTATGTCAATCCTGATCTGCATCTGTCGGTGAATCGGAACCAATTGCACCTGGCGAAGAACCTTTGAAAGCAAGAGATCGGTAGCCGGACGTCAGACGTCGGAAATGCCACGGCTGGAACCGGCAACGTCTCAAGGAGGTGCGCGGCTCTCCCAGTATATGTGGGGTCAGGTTTGCCAAGCACTTCTCTGTTTTTGCCCTCTGACTTCAGACCTCCGGCCTCGGGACTCTGGCCCTGCCCCTTGACGCCATCTGTGGCGACTGCTATATGCCTGGCTGCAAATGAAATATTTTCGGGAGGTTATGTTTCCTGACCCTAAACAAAAGTTCAAGAAAGGTAAAAAAGTGATGCAGAAAATAGCTGTTCTGGCCGGTGACGGAATCGGCCCGGAAGTGATGCAGGAAGCACTGAAAGTACTTGACGCAATCCAGCAAAGATTTGAGGTTGCCTTTGAATATTCCGCAGCCGATGTGGGCGGTTGTGCCATCGACAACCACGGTACCGCTCTGCCGGCCGAGACCCTGGCCATCTGCGAAGCCAGCGATGCGGTGTTGTTCGGAAGTGTGGGCGGCCCCAAATGGGAAAAACTGCCGCCTGAACAGCAGCCTGAAAGAGGCGCCCTGCTGCCGCTGCGCAAGCATTTCGGACTTTACTGCAACCTGCGGCCGGCCCGCATCTACCCTTCCCTGGCGGCCGCCAGCCCCCTGAAACCTGAGATCGTGGGCGCCGGTTTTGACATCCTCTGTGTCCGCGAACTCACCGGCGGCATCTATTTCGGGCAACCCAAAGGACGCGACGGCAGCGGTCCGGACGAAAAAGCCTTCGACACCATGGTCTACACCCGCGGGGAGATTACCCGCATTGCCCGAATGGCCTTTGAAGCCGCCCGCCTGCGCCGTAGTAAAGTAACCTCCATAGATAAGGCCAATGTCCTGACGACCATGGTACTCTGGCGTGAGGTGGTACTGGAGGTGGCCGCCGCTTATCCCGACGTCCGGCTCGACCACATGTACGTCGATAATGCCACCATGCAGCTGGTGAAAGATCCCCATCAATTTGACGTGATGCTCTGTGGCAACATGTTCGGGGACATCATATCTGACGAAGCGGCCATGCTGACCGGTTCCATGGGCCTGCTGCCTTCCGCCAGCCTCAATGCGGACCGGTTTGGACTGTTTGAACCGGCCGGCGGCAGCGCCCCGGATATTGCCAGCCAGGGGATTGCGAATCCCATCGCCCAAATTCTATCGGCTGCAATGATGCTGAAATACTCATTCGGCCTTGCTGACGCCGCCGCCGCAATCGACAATGCTGTCAGCACGGTTCTGGATGCGGGCATAAAAACCGGTGATATAGCTGCTTCCGGCGCAGAGGCGGCCACCACAGCCCAAATGGGGGATGCGATTGCCAATCTGATTTTGAAAAGTTGACAAAGTGCTCATTTTTTTATAAAAACAGAAGTCTCAGACCTATTTGCTGCTTGTTTGTAATTCTGACTGCCAACCTCAAGCAGGAGCGCTAAAATGGCCTCACCATATGAATGCCCCAAATGCGGGCATACCAATCCGGAAGGTGCCCGGGATTGTGAAAACTGCGGCATCACGTTCGATATCTATTCCAGTGAAGTTGAAAAGGCCCAGCGGGAAAAGGAAGAGGCTGAAAAGGCGGCTGCTAAAGCCGCTGAGGAGGCCAAATACCAAGTCCCCTGCCCGAAGTGCCAGCACATGAACCTGGCGGTTACCGACGACTGCCTCAAGTGCGGGATCGTATTCTCGAAAAGCTATGAGCTGGCCGAGGCGGAACTCAAGGACGATCCGGAGAAAGCCGCCGAACTGGCGGAACTGCTGGCCCAGAAGCAGCGCCACGAGGAGTTGAAGGCCGAACTCCTGCAAAAACAGGCGGAAGAGGCGGCCCGTAAGGAGCAAGAAGAGAAAGAACGCCTCGAAAAGCTGCGTAAAGAACGTGAACGGCAAGAGGCGCTGCGGAAAGAACAGGAAGAAAAAGAGCGCCTGGAAGCCGAAAAACGGGAAGCCGAACGCAAGCGCCAAGAGGAGGAGGAACGCCGGCGCCAGGAACAACTGCGCAAGGAGCAGGAAGAAAAGGAGCGCCAGGAGGCTGAAAAACGAGCTGAGGAAGAACGCAAACGACAGGCCGAGCTCGAAAAGGAGCAGGAGCGGCTCAAGAAGGAACAGGAAGAAAAAGAGCGCATCGCCGCCCAGAAGGCACTGGAGGAAGAGAAAAAACGTCAGGCCGAACAGGAACGCCTCAACAAGCAGAGGCGCAAGCAGGAAGCGAAAGATCGAGAGGAGGCACTCCGATTGGAAAGACTCAACAATCTGCTGAAACCAAAGGCCAATATCAAAAAACTACTGAAGCCTTACATTGGCGAAGCGGTGGGCATGAACTATGATGTCCCCACCGTGGTCAAAGCCGTCAAGCTACTCAGCGTCAACGACGATTATCTCAGCGTGCACGTCGAGGATGACGAGACGGTTTTTTCATATCCCCTGCGCAACATTTTATCGGTCGCCGAGAACATCGACGGTATCACCACCGGCGGGGCCAAAAACAAAGTGACCTTTTCCATGGTAATAAAGGTGTCCCACCGCATGGTATAAATGAACACTTATCTTTTCTACGACCTGGAAACCACGGGCCTGAACCGAACCTTTGACCAGGTCATCCAGTTCGCGGCCATCCGGACGGACCGCAATCTCGATCCACTTGAAGAACACAACCTGACGATCCGACTGCGGCCGGATGTCATCCCCTCCCCCGCGGCCATGCTGACCCATGGCATCTCCATCGCGGACCTGGCCGCCGACCCCTGCGAATTCGACGCCATCACCACCATTCACCGCTTTTTCAACACACCCGCAACCGTAACTGTCGGCTATAACTCCCTGGGCTTCGATGATGAATTCCTGCGGTTTGCCTTCTACCGTAACCTGCTGCCACCCTATACGCACCAGTATGCCAACGGCTGTTACCGCATGGATATCCTGGCCCTGGTTGTTATTTACTGGCTTTACAATCGGGAGGTGCTGCAATGGCCCGACAATGCCGGCCAGCCCTCGATTAAGCTGGAACATATCAACGGCTTGAACCAGCTGGCCGAGGGCCCGGCCCATGATGCCCTAGTAGATGTGCGGGCCACGGTTGAACTGGCCCGCCGTTTGAAATCGGCCCCCAAGGTGTGGGAATACCTGGCCGGGCATTTCGATAAACACACTGATATCCAGCGTATGGAAGCCCTGCCGGTTTCCTTTGAATCCGCTGCCGGCAGTCATACTCTGGGACTGCTGGCGGCCAGTTCCCTGGGCTTCAAACACAACTTCCAGGCCCCGGTTTTGTCCATCGGCGTCTCCCGCGCCTACCGCAACCAGACCCTGTGGCTGCGTCTCGACCTGCCCGAGTTGCAGGCAACTGAACCGGACAGCATCGCTGCGCATACCTGGGTAGTCCGCAAAAAAGCCGGCGAACCGGGCTTCATCCTGCCGCCGCGCGAGCGCTATTGGGAAAAGATCGGTCCGGAGAGAAAAGCAATTGCGGAAAACAACCTGCGCTGGCTCCAGGACAATCCGGATATCTTTACAGCGATCATTCAATACCATGCCGATTTTCGCTACCCCGAAATTCCGGATCTCGACGTGGATGCAGCCCTCTACCAGAGCGGGTTCTGGTCCAGCGCGGACCAGGCAAATTGTCGCGCCTTCCATGCCGCCCCGGTCGAGGAGAAAGAACCGCTTATCAGGCGCTTCAAGGACCCGGCCCTGCGGCAACTGGCGCGCCGGGTCCTATTCAGAAATTTTGCGGAAAGCAAAAGTACGCTCAAGCTGCAAGTGGAAGCGGATACCTTCAGGCAGAAGGTGGTCCCGCCGCCCGGCACACCCGGCATGCTGGATTTCCGGGGACACGAGCGCCGGACGCCGGCCCGGGCCCTGGGCGAAATCAAGACCCTGACGGCCACCGGTGAGCTGGATGCTGAGCGCCGCCACCTGTTAGCGGCCCTCAAGACTTATATAACCGATAATTTTTAAGCTAAGGGCGGCGTTACTGTCATTGGGGGTCCCGATGGACTTGGATATCAGAGAAGACTGCTCCGGGGTTGACTGGCACACTGTCTCCGCCATCTTACAAAAAGTGGGCATGGCCTTTTACGAACCGGATAGGCATCAAAAGGCCTTCGAGGCCAGCCACACGACTGTCTTTGTCTACCAGGCCGGCAAGCTGATCGGTTTTGGTCGGGCGATTTCCGACGATGCTTACCAGGGAGCCGTGTATGACTGTGCGGTGCTGCCCGAATATCAAGGCCGGGGTATCGGCCGACAGATCATGGATACCATTTTGTTACGCCTGGCCCACTGTAATCTGATATTGTATGCCTCACCGGGGAAAGAGGGTTTCTACCGGAAACAGGGCTTTCGCCAAATGAAGACCGGCATGGCTCGTTTCATCAAAAGCGAATCCATGCGCGACCGTGGCTTTACCGAATAATGCGCTGAATTTGATATCGCGTCATCTGTGCTTTATTATTGGAAAGAAACTGGCAAGCGGGAAGTCCCCTCCGGATCCATACGTGCAGCCATTTTTGCATACCCAATCAGGATCGGGTCTGGTCCCAAGGGGCCTTTGACCATGCAATGAAACGTCATGCTGAATCTTTTCGCCAAAGATCCATATACCCATATCATCGCTTTTATCGACGCCGCCGTTGAATCCGGTGAAATATCCGCCTGGCTGGCCGCGCTCGAAAAAGAGCCGGACCACATGCGCACCATTCGGCTGGCTGAGATCAAACACAATATGCAATTCAATCAAGCACCGGAACAACACATTGAGATCATAGAGTTAATGAACAGTTTTGCCGTGCTGCAGGCCATGAACAATGTGATTTGGGATGTCCATGATTCCGGAATGTCGACTAAAAAATTCATAAAAAAACGAGATAATTCAAAGTATAATCTGCTGATCAGTTTGATAGCATCTGCCAACAAGTAGTACTGGATACCCTGAATAAACACTAGAACCCATGCCCTTTACAGCCGCCGGAGGATGCCTCTAAATGGAAAACTATCCGCAGCCCAGAGAGATCGTGCGCAAAGGGAATTTCCCCTACATCTTCAAGATTGAAAAGGACTACGTCTATGAAACCGGCTGGATTCTGGAGAAACCGTTTCTTTCCCGATGGCTGGAAATTAGCACCAGCGGCCGGCTGACGGTGAAAGCCAATGAAACCGGCTATGCCTGGGACGGCTGTACACCCAAGTGGAGCGTCTTCAATCTGTTCATTATCGGCACCCCCGATGGGCACATCGACCACCGGACCATGCGGCCATTTACCTATCGAGCCTCCCTGGTTCACGACGCTCTCTATCAATACCTGGATCCGGTGCCGGTCACCAAAGACCAGATCGACCGCCTCTTTTTGAAGATGCTGGGCGATTTCAAACTGCGTAAAATCTACTACTATGCCGTCAAGTGGTTCGGCGGTAGCGGAGTTGTACAACGTGGCATCTAGATGTCGGAGATTTATCCATACGCGCGGTTGCCTGCTCTGCCTGGCCGGCGTGGTTGCCTGCCTGCTCCTCCCGCCGCCCATCCCGGTCGCTGCCAAAGCAGTTCAACCGCTTGAATCAATCGCGGAAGAGATATATATTCTGTCAGCGGCTGCGTCTTGGCCTCCAAATTGCCGCACCCAGGCTATAGCCTGCGCCAAACAATGCACGCGGCGATTCAAAACCAATAAACTGCAGATCGTCTGTTTCAAGGCAAACCGCTGCGTTCCTAAATTGCCGCAGGACATCTCCAAACCTGCGAAAATCCAGTGACTGGAAATTGGATATAGTGCCCTGTGAACAATAGAAAGGCGAATGGGATAGATGGCTCTTCAAAACGCAATACGGAATCTCCAGGACCGGGTACGCAACGCCGGCTGGCGCATCCAGTGGATTCCCTGGCAGGACCCCGGAAAACCCGAATATGTTTACAATACGCCGCTTACCCTGGTAACCGGCTTCGGCGGCGCGGCTCTTTTTCTCGGAGTGGCCGGCCATCTCTTTTTTCCGGTTTTCAGGTCCAGCGGAGCCCCGAACCCTTCGCAGGCGGAGATCTACCTGATTATCTTTCTGGCAATTTCAGGGCTGGCCATTGTCCTGCTGGGACGCTTTTATGCCGCCTACAAAAGACACGCCGACTGGCAACGCGTCACTGCCCGCTGCGTCGATCGCGAAATACAGGAACGGACTGGCTATCGGGGAGGTGATCGTGAAACCGGCTGGGAGTACCGGATTTTGTGTACCTATGAATTCAACGGCCAATCCTATCGGGTTACCCCTGAGCCATCCCACCTGGTGGCTTTCAATTCACAGGCGAAGCTGGAGCGGTATCTGGAAGACCGCATACAACCGGACGGTACCTGCAAATTGTGGATCGATCCGTCCAACCCGCTGCATACCATGTTCCATACGAGGCGAAATATTTAAACCTGCATCGATCGCGCGAATTTGATATAAAGCGAATGTATCCAAATCAATAATCTGGCAAAAGGACCACCATGACGATTCAATCCTGGCTGATGTACCTGACCCTCGTGCTGGTCGCCACCTCCACTCCTGGACCGGCGGTTCTCTACATCATGACCAGCGCTTCCCTGCATGGGTGGCGCAAAGCCGTGTATGCCGCCCTGGGCAATATCGCCGGTCTTTTCTGCCTGGGTATAATTGCAATTACCGGCCTGGGGACGGTTCTCAAGACCTCTGAAATGATCTTCAACCTTATCAAATATGCCGGGGCAGCTTACCTGGTTTACCTGGGGCTGCGCATGCTGTTTCAGGAGGGGTTGGATTTTTCAAAAATGAACAACCAGGCGACGGCGCCGGATGCCTCCGCGCCAAAGATATTCTTACAGGCCCTGGGGGTGGCGCTCAGCAATCCCAAAGCCATTATTTTCCTGACCGCTCTTTTTCCCCAGTTCATCAGCATCGACAGGGCTCTCGCGCCCCAGTTCACGATGCTGATTGCCACGCTGATGTCTCTTTCTTTTGCGTTTCTAATGTCCTATGCCCTGCTCGCCCACAGCGCCAAGACATGGTTAACCCGATCGGGCCGCGCGAAAGCGGTAAACCGGACCAGCGGATCAATTTTTATCGGTTTCGGCATCCTGCTGGCGACCTCTTCCAACAGGTAGCTGATGTAAGTTATATAGAGGGTTATAAGCGAACATTAAAATCAAACAGGTTGATGAAGATGGTATTACCCGAATCAGAAGCAGATACAATTGAAAAACTCTTCGCTTTTTCAATTGAAATTGAATTACGCGCAGCCGCAATCTATCTGAATTTCGCAAAATGGTTCCCCATGATCCCGGGATTGGCAAATTTCTGGCTGGGCATGCAGGAGGATGAACTTGGACATGCCCGCGCCCTGGAGGATATTCGCGGTGCGCTGCCTGCAGAAGTCCTCCAGGATGTTGCCCCGGCCGAAATGTTACAAAACGTGCAGTCCATCCAAAAGCTGATGAGCAAAGATTTGATGAGCGGTGTACATAACCTGGATGACGCTTCTGAACTGGCGCACGAATTGGAATTTTCCGAGGTCAATGTCTTGTTTAATTTTCTAACATCCGATGTCATGACCTTCGGTCAGCGGGCCGACATTACATATGCGAATATTGTCAAGCATCAAAAGAAGTTGTTGGATTTCAACAACCTCTTCGGTGACCGCGATTGGCGCAAAGGTGTTGCAATTCAGGTGTCTGGCTGAAATCCTTCCCCGTTTTAATAAACCTCCGGACCGGTGTCTGTTTGGCACCTGTTCGGCATGAATCACGCACCCTGGTTAAATAGAAGTGTTTATAAACCGGGGCCTGAAAATGGAGATCGATATGTTTATCTGGATTGCCAGCCCGGAAGCCTGGATTGCCCTGGGCACGCTGACGGCCCTGGAAATCGTCCTGGGCATCGACAACATCATTTTTATCTCGATCCTGGTGGGGCGCCTACCCGCCCACCAGCGCAATTTTGCCCGCCGGACGGGACTGCTCCTGGCCATGGGCGCCCGGCTGGCCCTGCTCTTTTCCATCACCTGGGTAATGGGCCTCACATCCGCCTGGTTCACGGTATTCGGCAATGAAATCTCCGGACGCGACTTCGTGCTCATCGGCGGCGGCTTGTTCCTGCTCGCCAAAGCGACGCATGAGATTCACAACAGCCTGGAAGGCATCGCTGAAGGCCACCAGTCGGCGGCTGCCGCCAGCCTGGGATCGGTCCTGGTGCAGATAGCCATCCTGGATATAGTCTTCTCTCTCGACTCAGTCATCACAGCGGTCGGCCTGGCCAACCAGGTATCCATAATGGCCATCGCAATCATTTTGGCGGTCACCGTCATGCTCCTGGCCGCCAAGGCCATCGGCGACTTCGTGGACGATCACCCCACCATTAAAATCCTGGCACTCTCCTTTTTAATCCTGGTGGGGGTCACCCTGGTCGTGGAAGGCTTCGATGTACACGTACCCAAGGGCTATATCTATTTTTCGATGGCTTTTTCAGTGGTGGTGGAAATGCTCAACATTCGCATGCGTAAAAACCGGGAGTCTTTGAAGCTGCACAAATCGATACATTGAGCGGCTTAAAGAGGTAAAAATAATGAAAACCGGCAAAAACACGCCGGCGGCATAACATGTGTAAAAGCCAGCAAAAGCCGCTGTAGAGACCTCATCAAAATTTGTTGAAAATTTTTAACCAATTGAATTTCAAAATGTTTGGTGTATACTCATCAAAACATACCAAAACGTAAGAAAAGCCATAATAATAGATTTTCAACTAAAACACGCTAGCGATATAATAATAAGTTAGATGCATGAAATAATGATATTCAAGAAACTATATCATTCTGAGTTTAAGGCCGCATTTGAAAAATATCTATCGGATGAAACGCTGTCGGAAATTTTAAATGATATTGCTCCTGATGAAAGATCAGCTTTCAAATTTTATTTGAGTTCCAAGACGTCGAAATTGAAAAGTCTATTAAACCGAAAATTTCCAACGATATTCCCTTTATCAGAGCAAGAGCATGATGCGTTGGTTCAGGTCAATTCATTGATCATGCGGCATATCAATAAAGACTAAGCCCGCATCTAACATGTCGCTGGAGAACGACGCAAAAAACTCGCGTCTCAGCTCGAACGTTATATGAATTATAATTCTGAGAAAACTATAGAGTTGTATACCAGTAAAAGAATGCTTCAACTAATAACTGTTGTCGCAATCCCATTTACAATAATATTTTCAATTTTGTTATCTCTTTTATTATGCGTTATCAGTCCATTGATAGGAGTGGGCTCCTTCTTGCTATTCTTATTTATTGTAGCCTACGTGTTCAATAAAAATAAGCTTGCAAACGGGAAAGTAGATTTTATAAATGTCTCAACAAATACTATATATATAATAACTGATGGAATATTTAAGCTTAAGTATCAAGAAAAGAAATTCGAAAAATTTGAAAAGCTAATCTGTATAGCTGATGTGCTATTCCTGAGTTATAGATTCTTCAGAATAAAAGGATATTTTGACGGTGTAGAATATGAATTACATAGGTCCCAAAATAGAAAAGCATTAAACAAAATTGTCAACGAATTCATAGAAGCTTACGATGTTGAAGTTGATTTCCAAGTTAGTGAATTTGAAATAGAAGATTATCCATTCACAGATACCTCTTACTCATATACATGGAATCCGTTTAATGGCATTTTTAGCATGTTTGCAGGCGCTGTTATTACTCTATTAGGGATCTTTCTTATTAGTGAATATGTTGTTTTCGGAGGGCTGAATATTGCTGGTGGTTTCACGATGTTTTTATATGGATATAAATACTACATAGGATCAAAAAAGGAACTATCCAATATTAAGAATCGCAATTAGCGTCTTATAGTCTAATTCTTAATATTGAGCTCAAGAGAGTATCGCCCACTGTTTCATATAACAAATCATTCAAGAGGGCACAAACCGCGCGCGTCTCAGCTCAAACGTTAGGATCAAAATGAAAAAACATATATTGATATGTACTTTCCTAATAGTAGCCTTGACTAACTCATGTGCCACTGTAAATGATCAGCTTAGAGAAAGAAACGATGATAGCGTAATATATTCGACATTTATCAATTACTATATTGACAATTTTTTAGATAAAAAGATTGAAAATTTTGTAGTTTCCATAAACACAGAAAGACCTGATATCTTGTATGAAAGCGATCCTGAAACCATCAGTATATTTCTTAAGCATCTGCCGATAATTGATACAGACCTTTTCAATAGCTTCAAAGCTAAAAACTCAAATTCTGTGAAAATTCAAAGAAACATTAAATCGCAATATCCGATTGAATACCTTGGCAAAGAGCAAATTAAAGAATTCTTCACTGAAAGAAATTGGGACAAATTTAAAAGCACGTATCAACGCTCACAAGGGTTAATGTCATTCTCTCAAGTTGGATACAGTGGTGATGGAATGAAAGCATTACTCTATTATGGAAATTCTTGCGGTATGAAATGTGGAGGCGGCGGGTTTGTAGTTTTCCAAAAGGTAAAAGCTTCTTGGGAAGTTCTGGTTGTGTTCCCAATATGGATTTCATAAGAACAGTGATCCTAACAATTCATTCAAGAGGGCCTAAATCGCGCCCAACCCCTTAACTCAAACGTTCTGTTCCAATAATATGGATTTCAAACTAATAAGCATAATCATTTCACTTAGCATCTATTTAATGACAAAGGGTAGGCTCAAGAAAAAGATTAATATATTAAATGAAAGTGAAACGGAAACTGCGAAATTGGCGATAGCCAGCGCAGGAAAAGGGATTCGACTGGTAGGTTATATCCTGATCGCGCTTCTAATTTTCGGTACCGTTGCGTTTAGCGAATTGAGTGACATTTGGTTTCTTGTATTTTTCTCACTCATTTTATTTTTACAGGTTTTTTACTTAATACGCCTAAACAAGCGTCTTAAATCAAGCCTTTTACCAAGATATTATATTCAATTAATATTAAAGGCGAATGTCATATATGTATTTAGTTTAGGTCTGGTTGTTGTAACTTTTGCAACAGGCATAAAAGTCTAACAGAACATGTCGCTGGAGAACCCGACGCGCAAAAAACCGCGCGCGTCTCAGCTCAAACGTTAGGCTTACTAAAAATTACAATAGAGGAAGATTGCGGCTATCTCAGGCTGCATTGAGTGGATGGATTTTGTTAAGCTCTTTTTTAAAACGTTTTTCGGATTCCCATAGATCTCGTGTTTGCTGTGCCTTGAGCCAGAACTCAGGAGAATTACCAAAAAGGCGAGACAATCGCAGCGCCATAGGAGGCGTGACAGACCGTCTTTCCCTTAATAATTCGTTGATTGTCTGCCGTGAAACACCTAAGGCCTTTGCGAGTGATGCCGTACTCAATTTATAATCCGGAAGGAAATCTTTCCTGATCATCTCGCCTGGATGAGTTGGGGGGATTTCACGTTTAGTTGTATTCGGGATTGCCATGGTATTGCTCCTTAATGATAATCGACAATTTCAACGTCAAACGCATCTCCATCTGCGAATCGGAAACAGATGCGCCACTGTTCGTTTATTGATATTGAGTATTGCCCCTTTCTGTTACCTTTAAGGCTATGTAACCGATTGCTTGGAGGCACTCTCAAATCATTGATATTAGATTCCAAATTTATGTATTCCAAGCGACGGACCGCCCTTCTAATTAGATCAGGAGGTATAGTTTTTGATTTGCCTTTAACATAAACCAACTGAGTTTCTTTATCGGCAAATGTTTTAATCATGGTCCCAATGTAATCTGTCACGTGACAGTTGTCAACATGAATATTGAGATAGCTTGGTACGCCCAAGCCTAACACATCATTTAAGAGGGATTGGGCCTAAATCGCGCCCAACCCCTTAATTCAAACGTTAGCTATTGAATAACCACATGGCTATTTAGGACCGAGAAAACGATTAACGAAAATATCAGGAACTAATTTATGTTTAAAAAGCTATTGAGTTTCTTTACTAAATCTAAAAGTGACAGATTGATGCCAGAAGCGAAAATAGTTGTTTCGTTTGATGACAAGCTAATTACTGTTGAACGCCCAGATGGGGAGGCTGAAAAGGTTGAATTGGAAACTTAAAAAGCCGTTATAATTGAAACTACTGATGATGGCCCTTTCGCTCCTGATGTATTCTGGATATTAGTAGGTGACAACGAAACGGGTTGTGTTTTTCCTGGGGGAGCAACAGGCGAAGGTGAAATCTTAGTAAAAATGCAGCAAAGATTAGAAGGTTTCAATAACGAAACTTTTGTCGAAGCGATGGGAAGTTGCCAGAATAATAAATTCTTAATATGGAAATCAGAACCCTAAATAGCAGATGGATTAACCTGTTTAAGAATGTGGCGGAGGAGACCTTCCTTCAAGATTGTTTTGCTGAATTATTGAAGAATTATTCTGAAAAACACCGCCACTATCATAGCATTGCCCACATTGCAGATTGTTTATCCGCATTAGACAAGATCAAAACCCATCTAAATGATCGATTTAGCATAGAGGTGGCTATTTGGTTTCACGACATCATCTATGATCCTAAACAGTCTAAAAATGAAAAACTAAGTGCAGAGTATGCGAAAGCGATTTTGAGAGATATAAAAATCGATTTGAGAACTATTTCAAATATTGAGCACCTTATAAACCTAACGAAGCACCCTTCTAAGCCAATTACCTCAGACGAAAAATATTTAATCGATATTGATCTACTAATTTTGGGCTCAAATTCCGAATCATTCAATATATATGAAACTAATATCAGAAAAGAATATTCCTTTGTTCCAAATTTCTTATACAAAAAGGGCCGAGGGAAATTATTGAAAGATTTTTTAAATAGCAAAAGAATTTATCAAACTGACTATTTCTTTGACATATTTGAAAAACGGGCAAGAATAAACATTGAGAAAGCACTTGCGAGCCTAAAAGGCAGCTAACAAATCGCTGGAGAATCCGACGCGCAAACCCCGCGCGCGTCTCAGCTCAACCGTTATCTAAACATAAGGATATGTATGAAGGCAAATTATAGAGGAAGCTACTGTACTAAATCCACATTTATTGAATACCTTGTTTTTATAGTTTTAATTTTAGCGGCGTGCGGGTGTCAAGCTAGTAAGGAAGGGCAATTGATATTGAGTGGTGAAAGATCATATGCAATAGGGCAATATGAATCTTCAGTGGCACAATTCAATCAAGCTATAGAAATGAACCCATCTTCATATTCGGCGTACAAGGGGCGAGCACAAGCATATACAAAAATGGGCAAGTTCAAAAAGGCATTATTAGATTATAATAAAGCAATAGAGATAGATCCAGAGTTACCTGATGCCTTCTTTGCACGTGCAGAAGTATATGAAAGGACAGGTCAGCGTTCGAAAGCTCTGAATGACCTATATCGAACAATTGAAATTGAGCCTCGCTTTTCATCTCCTTACTGTACCCGTGGCAAGTTCTATCTGAAAAATAGGCAATTCGAATTGGCTCTGGCAGATATAAATGAGTGTATAAGGATTAGAACCCGATACGGGTTGGATCGGCAAAATCTATTAGTGGATCCATATACTATGCTGGCACTTGTATGGTCTGAAAAAAGGCAACATGATAAAGCAGTTTATTATATAAAAGAAGCACTTCGTATAAATCCCAAAGAAGCACGCGTATACCTTTGGGGCAGTATGGTTTTAGAAAATAAAGGAGAGATAGATCACGCATGCGAGTATATGGAGAAATATTTAGAAATTATACCTTGGGACAAGAAGGGCCAAAAGCGGTTAATTATACTTCGAGATAAATTAAGCAATGATAGCTAAGTTTATATACTTGAATTGTAGGGTATGCTGAATATATTTCCCGCGCTGAATAGATAACAAATCGCTGGAAAATCCGACGCACAAAAACCGTGCGCGTCTTAGCTAAACCGTTAAGTGAAAAAAAATGAAAATCGTAATTCAAAATACTAATGGGATATTCGCCATATCCAGAAAAGAAATGGATATGATAATTGACATTTTGCCTGCTAATCTAAAATCCTGTGCTGATACGGTAGTGCTGTGTGGGAGGAATCTGTCCGAGCCAGAAGTTACATTTTACAAAAAGGAAAGATTAGTTGAGTTGAATTGTGCCGTCGAGAGAAAAACTGAGGAGCATACCCAGCGAGCTATCGAAACTTTCTTAATTGGCCTCTCCATTGTAGAAAGCCGAAAGGAGATCCCAAAAAAGATAAGTGAAAAACAACGTGAGGAATACAGAGTTAAAATTGCAGTTATGGCAGATAGATGCTTACAGGCAATTTCGTCACATGTCACTTAACATATCACTTGAAAACGACGCGAAAACCCGCGCGTTTCAGTCCAACCGTTAAAATTATTTTTTGAACAGCTCTGAATGAGAGCCAGTTCTTTCTAAATACAAATCGTTATCCGTGATTTTATAGATTAGTACCCAATCCGGTTCAATGTGGCAGTCGCGATGGCCATGCCAATTTCCAGATAATTGGTGATCTCTATATTTGGATTCGAGACCTTGCCCTTCAGCCAATTTTTCGATGACTACTCTCAATTTTGAAAGATTTTTATTCTGTTTCTTGATTCTTTTATAATCTTTCTTGAATTGGGTCGTGTAATGGATATTCAACTGTCAAGTTCCTGAAATAATGCATCAACAGAGTCAACTTTGTGGATATCCTTGCCGCTATCTGTACTTTTCAATGTTTTGGCAGTAACCTGATTTGGAATTTTCAATTCAAAAGGAATTCCCTTATGCAAGGTTATCTGAGAAAGGTACATTGAAATAGCCTCGGACATTGATATGTTTAATTTTTTCAATATTATCTGAGCGTTATGCTTGATAGTTGGGTCCACGCGGGTTTGAATTGTTGCTGTTTTTGCCATGATTTTCTCCAAATTATATGTATTGACAATGTAACTACATTGAACATACATCATTATTCGGAAATATCAAGCAGTTTTTGTAAGATCTAATCGAACAAATCATTTAAGAGGGGTTGGGCACAAAAGGCCGCGCCCAACCCCTTAACTCAAACGTTATACCCAAAAAACAATCAGGAGACACAATGGAGAAACTTGGCTTTCTTTATGTATTAAATGGTGTTATCGCGGGTATGGCACTTGCCAAACTGATTAGTGGGTATGCAAGCATTATTCAGTATTTTGCTCTTCTATATATTTATTGGATTCATTTAGCATTCTCATTAATCGTTTTTGTTTTAATAGTACAATACTGGTTTTTTCTTTTTGATTGGGATGCACCCACAAAAAACTTTTGGGTATATTTAATATCCCTGATCTACCCAATGATTCTATTTTTTATTAGTTCAATTATATTTCCAGATATTCAGTACATTCAAGAATACATTCAAGAACATGCAGTAGAAAAATTTCCCTTCAAAAACTATTATTATAATTTCACAAAATGGTATTATGGATTTGGAGTCATTGGGGTATTAATCTCTTATGTTCATAATATTATGTACGGTGAAAAACGAATTATCTCAAAAATACAAAGCATAAGGATAATATCAGGTATAGTAGTTTTAGGCTTAACCATCTCGAACTCTGTATGGTTTCACTCTATAAGCATAATCCTTGCTGTATGTATTCTTTTAATGTTTTTACATTCGAAATATAAAAGTATTAATTTATTGGTATAACCCGGCGCTCAATAGGGACAGTAAGAGGCTATGCAATTTGCCAAACTCAAAGTTGAATCAAAACTTATAAATACTAAATCAGTTTCGGGGTAATGTGCTTGCCGCCCCTTAGCTGAACGTTATCTGGAAATAAAAACCAAACAGCTTGACACCCGCAACGTTACTGGTTACACTCATTTCTGAATGATCCAAAATTTCAGACATAAGGGCCTCAAGAAATTATTCGAAAAAGGGATTAGTTCGGGTGTCAGTGCTAACCATTTGAAACGGTTAAAATTTATACTCGCCTTGCTTGAAACTGCTCAAACTGTCGAGGATATGGATTTACCTGGCTTAGACCTTCATGAGCTAAGAGGTAATCGAAAAGGCTCCTTGGCTCTGAAAGTTAGCGGAAATTATCGCGTCACCTTTAGATTGGAAAAAGGTGATGCCTTTGACGTGAATTATGAAGACTATCATTAGAGGTGTGCTATGAGAATGCATAATCCGCCACATCCAGGTGAAATTATAAGAGAACTCTGTGTCGAACCACTCGGATTGACCGTGACTGACGCCGCGAAAGCCCTGAAAGTTACCCGTAAAACATTGTCAACTTTATTGAACGGCAGAGCCGGAATCAGTCCGGAAATGGCCTTGAGGTTATACCGGGTATTTGGTCGTACTCCGGAGGGTTGGATGCGCCTCCAATTACAATTCGACTTGTGGAAAGCGGAACAGTCTCTTGACATCAGTGAGCTAAAGCGCATCAAGGCCGCTTAGCCGGAGAAAGCCCCGGATACCAAATCACTGGTGTGGACGCCATAGACCGGGCGCCCCACAGTTCAAACGTTATGACAAGTTAAGTTGCTGGTTTTTTAACCCAAAGGCTTAAAAAGAGTTCATTTCTGATTTCAGCACTTTTGTAGCTTTGTTGCTGGTTCACATCAAATGGTCTTTGCAAGTAACAACTATTCATCAGAAAACTTAGGGAATATACAATAACTATGCTTCGAATGGCATTGTTTAGCTTTATTTTCCTGGCTTCAATTTCAGGGGTTGCCCAAGGCATGGAGAATTCCCCCCTGAGGCTTGTTTTCTTTGAAGCGCCTCCTTTTAGCTGGGAAAAAGATGGCCAGGTCCAGGGGCTTGCCATTGATCTTTTGAACGAAGTTCTCAACAAGCAGATGAATCTAAAAGTTGAGTATGAGATTTTTCCCTGGGAAAGAGCGCAAAGAATGGTCAAGGATGGCACTCGCGATGGATTATTGAATGTGCCTACTGCAGCTCGAAAAGCATACACTGTGGTAAGTAAAGAGTCATTGCTCACTTTTAATTTTATTGTATTTGCTAACCAAAGAAGTTCCAACTGGTTGAAGTTGCAAAGAGTGAAAACGATTGAGGACTTAGCGCCCTTTACAAACTGTCATATTATTGGGACGCATTGGGGCAAGAAACTGACATTGGCAGGGGTGAAGACGCATTTGGTACAATCGCCCAGGCAAGCATTTCTCATGTTGAATACGAATCGCTGCGATACATTCGTTGCTCCATCGCTAATAGGTAGGTGGGCGGTCAAAGAGCTTGGCCTTCAGCAGGCGTTATCAGGAATCCCCGAAGTAGTGATGGATTACTTGCCATATCATTTAATGGTTAGCAAACGATCCCGTTTTCGGTACGCCCTTCCTGAATTTGATAGGATAGTCAGAAAGTTGAAAATCAAAGGGACAATCGAAGCAATCCAGAAAAAGTATGAATCTGAGTTGTTGAGTAACTGAATGGAGACAGGTGCTGGATCACCTGAAACTAGTGATGGGGTTGAATCAGCCATGGGCCCTTGCTATCACACGGCAGCTGAATGAAATCGACTATTTTTTGTAGTGTACAAACTATAATGAGAAAGCTCATAACCAGTTGCTGGAGAAAGACGCGAACACTCGTGTCTCAGCCCAACCGTTAGCCAAATTGAATTGCGATCATGAATATTTGGGTTATCATCATAATTATATTGTTCATTTTTGGCCATTTGTATTTTTTAATTTCACAACGACGAATAAAAAAATATAAGGCCATTGCGCATAGCTTAGGGGCAATATACGAGCCGCGGGGCTTTTTTAAAACTGGAAAAATCAGTGGCGCTGTAACCGGCAGGAAATACAATATAGAGCCAATTGAGGTTGTCGAAGACGCTGCCGCGAACCATTTCAGGACCTTTTTTACAATCGATTGTGAAAATAAAGGCATGTTGCTGTTAATCAAGCCTAAGTTCTTCCAGTCATTTCCAGACTGGCAATACATTTCAAAGCTCAAAGAGAAAGAAAAAGACTATGATCTTTTTGAAAAAATATTGAGTTCTGACTACAAGTACAACTCGTCTGGGCGAGAAGAAGAATTTGACTTCGACGAAAGTAGGAAAAGCCTCTTTGAAGAAAAACTATCCACACTTTCAATAGACCCTGCTTCAATATATAAAATGATCAGAAGAATATTTACTTTTCCATCTTTAATACAAATCGAGAGAGATAGGGTCACACTCGACATTGGTGAACTTCAATTGGATAGAGGCATAATAAACGAATACCTGGAGCTCATTGAACAAATAGCCATAACAATTGAAAATGAACCAGTTCCTTTATAATTTGATCTTCGCCTAACAAATCGCTGGAGACCCCGACGCACAAAAATCACGCGTATCTCAGCTCCAACTTACATAGCCAAATCGAAGTAAATTGACAGAAATGCTTATGAAGGCAATAGTATGTACGAAATACGGACCACCGGAAGTCCTTCAACTGAAAGAGGTTGAAAAACCCACTCCCAAGAAAAATGAGATATGTATAAAGATCCACGCAACCACAGTTACGTCAAGTGACTGTATCGTTCGGAGTTTCAACCTTCCCAAGTGGCACCCGTTGCGACTAATGATGGGACTGGTGTTGGGTTTTGGTAAACCGAGAAACCCCATTCTCGGTATGGTGGCGGCTGGAGAGGTCGATTCCATGGGCGTGGCTGTGAAACGGTTCAAGGTAGACGACCAAGTCTTTGCCTATACCGTAAAGTCGTCCACCAGGATGCGATTTGGTACCTATGCCCAATATTTATGCATACCGGAGGATTGGTTGGTGTTGCCGAAACCGTCCAATGTGACTTATGAGGAGGCCGCAGCAATCCCCTACGGTGGAAAGCTATCGCTGTATTTCCTCAAGAAAGGAGATATCCAAAGTCTGAAGAATGTTCTCATTATCGGAGCTTCTGGTGCTATTGGTACTGCTGCCGTGCAGCTTGCCAGGTACTATGGGGCGAAGGTAACAGGGGTCTGCAGTACTGCGAACCTGGAATTGGTAAGATCTTTAGGAGCCGAGACGGTAATCGATTACACAAAAGAGGATTATTCAAAACGAAGTGAGCGTTATGATTTGATCCTTGATGCCGTCCCAATGCTCGTTGCAGATAGGAAGAGTTTGAAATCACAAGCGAAACTCGCACTTGCCCCTGAGGGGAAGTACATTTCAATCGATGATGGATCGCCGACGCCGAATATGGATGATCTTGTTCTATTGAAGGACCTTGTAGAGTCTGGCAAGTTCAAACCGGTAGTAGACAGAAGCTATCCGCTGGAGCAGATGGTCGCGGCTCACAGATATGTCGAGACAGGACACAAGAAGGGGAATGTGGTAATAACTGTGGAACAAAACAAAACCTAACAAGGCATTGCACCCGGCCACTATTCCGCTGTGCACCAGAGCAGCAGGTGAGCTTGGACGTTCCTGTTTAAACATTGAACATTCTCTGGGAGAATTGATTTTAACCAATTCAGTAAATCCCCGGTAAGCACCATTCTAATCCAACGAAATATGAAAAAGATAATTCTTATATTCATTGCAGCCATCGTCATGCTGCCGTCATCAATATATGCAGGCGATGTCCTGATTGCCTCAGGTCATGCCGAATATCCGCCTTTCATGTGGAAAGCCGGCGACAAGATCATCGGGGTGGGTGCCGAGCTGACATCGATCATATTCGGAGAGCTTGGAATAGATGTGGACGCCAGGTACGTGGGTCTCTGGAAGCGTGTCCAACATGAGGCTGAAATTGGGAGAGTTGACGTGGTTGTCGGTATTTATAAAAATGAGCAGCGTCGCAGGTATCTCGCCTATCCCGATGAATCCTATACCCCTGATCCGGTTGTCATATTTGTTAAAAAGGGAAACACATTTCCGTTTGAGCAATGGCAAGATCTTATCGGGAAAACCGGCGGATCAACCATGGGGGAGTCATTTGGACAGGAATTTGACACCTATGCGGAAAGAAAACTCATTATCCACAGGACGCTGCGCATCGAACAAAGCCTGCAGATGTTGTCCCTGGGACGTTTGGACTATGTCGTATACGGCCTCTATCCCGGCCGGATCAAAGCCATCGAGCTGGGCCTTAAAAATAAGTTCGACCACCTGCCCAAGACCGTCATTACGCCGCCGGCCTATCAGGCCTTTTCTAAAAAATCGAAATATCTGAAGCACCTGCCCTATTTCAACAAAAGGGTGGCCGAACTCAAGGCCGATGGTACGATTGGTAAACTAATCGAAAAGTATATTACCCTTTGGGAGAAGACCTTTGAGAGCCATGAAGAAAATTAAAACAATAATTGACCCAATATATCACCATATCGCCACTCAACTTTTAGCTTAAAGTAAATAGCACACCTCTAAACGTTAATGGGTAAAAAGCGTCAATGGAAAAAGCGGTTAAACATCTAGCGCAACAGCTCCGCAACGTGGGTCCCAAGTTGGCCGCGAAACTGATTGAAGCCGGCATTGATTCACCCGAGAAATTGAGAACGCTGGGCGCAAAGAGAGCGTTTGAAAAGATGTATCCGGTGGGCGATTCTTATGGTGATTTCAATGCCGCCTACCTGTACGCCCTGGAGGGTGCCATACGCGATTGCGATTGGCTGGATATACCGGATAGAGTGAAACAAGAGTACCAAAAATTTGCCCGTGACCTTCAGGCCATCAAGGGGTGATAGCCTAATGTGCCCCTAAAGGCTTTACTGGCCCACAGCCCGCGTCGCAGTTCAACATTTTACTTCCCGAGTGGTGGATGACCACAGGTCGGGCTTGAACTGTATGTAAAACCTGTTGCCCGATGGCAATTCTATTCGAGGAGGGATTATGAGTTCAGCCGTTAGCAGGCCCCCTGCCGCCGAGCCTACCCGAGCTTTGAAGCATTTTGAAAGTCTGCTGGAATTTGAAACCGATTGTTGGGATGTTCACCATGCCATTACCAACAATCGTATGGATTTCGTTCTGCTTGACGTCCGCGGACAGGAACTTTTTGCAAGCGGCCATATAGACGGGGCTATCAACCTGCCCCATCCACGCATTAACGCGGATACGCTCAAGGCGTATTCGCCGGACACCCTGTTTGTGGTCTATTGTGCCGGCCCGCACTGCAATGGCACGGAAAAAGCAGCCATTCGCCTGGCCAAACTGGGCCGGCCGGTGAAAAAGATGATTGGCGGTGTAACCGGCTGGTTGGATGAGGGATTTCGCTTGATCAAATAGGCATGCTCAAGGACCACGCACAACCTTTTTAAACCAATCCCGCAACGCCGTTATCGAAAAGCATATGGGTCTGCCATGCGCGCGGCGTTTCTCTGACCAGGCTGTCACCCTGTCTGGATAACGCACTCACCGGAGCGGCCGTCAATCAGGATGATCAGAGGGCTGTCCAGCTGAACATGCGTGATATAGTCGCCCGAGCCTTTGGCCTGAAGGCCCTTCACGCGGTCCCAATCAAGGAAGTCGGAACGGTTTTCATTGACCGAAATGTAGGGGATACCCAACGAGGTGATGTTCTGGAAAAAATGGGACCCCTGGGAAGGGTCGGCGTTGAGTTGCCTGTTGCGGATTTCGATCATGGCCCCCACCCCGGAGATATCCTGCCACTGCACGGGAATCCCGAGCCAGCGGTCCGCACTGCCCCACCGACCGGGGCCTATCAGCAGGTAGGGCCGATTCGCGGATACGAGGGGTGCATTGAAACTGCCGATCTCCGCGGCTATCTTGACCGTTATTCCGGCGTCGAAGGTTTCGGGATCGACGAAAAGGATATCACGGATATGGGTATACTTCCCGTTGCCCAAGGCCTGCTCACTGCGGCACAGGGCCCCTGCGCGATCTTCCGGTTCGATATTGATATCAAAGGATTCCACACCGCCGGCCATGGGCCGCATCTGCAGAAAATAGAATTCCCGCACGCCGGCCTCACCGGGTCCCACGTTCAGGGAGAATTCGATTTCCACCGGACAGCCCATTCCTTTGCGGCCCAGGGCCAGCAATTCCCGGAGGATTGCAGCCAGGGGCAGGTCAGCGCTGTTGAGCAGCCGCGCAAAGGTCAATACCTTGGGCCCTTTGATGACGGAGGTTTCCCGGATACGGTGTTCATTGGCGATGTAGGTTCCGGCCAACAGTTTGACCGGCCGTTCATCCTGGGCATCATCTATATCGCGCTTTTCCAGATTCGAATTGACCGTGAAATTGAGATCCGCAGGATAACCCTTTATACGCAAGGCGTAAAAGAAGCGCTGCGCGTTTTTCAAGATATCGTCGACAATTGAAAACTGGGGCAAGATGTCGGGATAGGCCGGACAGAACCGCAGGGTGCGTTCGCCCTCCACCACGGTCCGGCCCAACCCCATGGCCACATGGGCGATCCCATCCTCGGACTTCATCCGGGATACGGGGTAGAAATTGTGGGACTGGGCCACGCCGGCCAGCGTGGGATAGAAGTAGTCACCGTGGGCTTCACCGGCCAATTCCTGGATAATGACGGCCATGGCCTCTTCCTGGGGCTTGCCCGGGGCGTTGCGCGCGAATGCCCGGGGTCCCTCGTAGTACGTGGAAGCGTACACCAGTTTAACCGCGGTGATCAATTGCTCCAGGCGCCGATCCTGATCGGGATCGTTGTTCGGAATCATGTAGGTTTCGTAGAGGCCGGCATAGGGCTGAAACTGGGCATCCTCCAGCAGGCTCGACGACCGGACCGACAACGGGTAGTCCACCTGTTTGAGGTACGCCCGCAGATCATCGGCCAGCCAGGGCGGCATCTGGGCCTCCAGAAAGATACGGGCCAATTCGGCATCGGTGGTCTTCTGGGTGGCCAGGTGCCGCAGACCGTTGCTGTCGATGAATATCTCAAATCCCCGGGTCGTGATGACCAGGGTTTTGGGAATTTTGATGACCACCCCGCCGAAATCGCGATGCTGGATATTGCTCTGCTGCAACAGAGCGGCCATGAAGGCCAGCCCGCGGGCCTTGCCCCCGATGGAACCGTTCCCGATCTTCACAAAATCCATGACATCGGCATCAAAGGTATCCTTGTTGAACCGGGCAACGACACCTTTCTGGCGCCAGCTCCGCATGGCCTGGATGCCGGTGGCCAGGTACTGCCGGATAGCGGCTACCGAGTCAAAATCCCGGGTGGTTACCTTGCGAAATTTGCTGGCCAGGGCAATTTCAGACCGTCCCATGATCCAGTTGGAAAAGTGGTTGCGGTCGGCGTGGTAGAGGATACTCTCATCCGGTATGTCATCGAGCTTGGCCTGGAGTTCACGCAGGCTGCCGGCCCGGCCGATCTCCTGCCCTTCCGGGGTGCGGAAAACGAAATCGCCGAAACCCAAACGGTTGAGGAAGAAATCGCGTAGTTCTTTGAGTAGAAAGGGGGAATTCTTGTCCAGAAAATCGGCCGCTATTTTGGCAGCCCGGGCTTCATTTTGCGGTTCGGAGCTGAGCAGCAGCAGCGGCAGGTCGAAGATCTCCTCCCGTACCTGTCTTAAGAACCGGTACCCGGCGTCCCCCTGCAGCTGCCCGTTTTTGGGAATGCGCGTATCGGAGATAATGCCGAAGATGTAAGCTTTGTACTGCCGGTATAGTTCCAGGGCCTCATCGTAATTCTCCGCCAACAGAATCTTGGGCCGGGCCCGCATTTTCAGCAGGCGGTGTTCCTCGTTGAGCCCCTCGCCCAGCACCGCCTGGGTCTGACAGACGACCTCTTTGTATATCAGCGGCAGAAACCATGACTGGTACAGGGGAGAATCCTCCACCAGCAGCAGGACCCTGACTTTTGCCCGCTGGGTATCGTAGGCCACGTTGAGCCGGTCTTCCGCATTCTTGACCAGGGCCAGCAGGAGGTCCGAATTGCCCGACCAGATGTAGGTCTTATCGATGCCCTGGGTATCGCGCTTGTCGGCGGCCGGGAAGATGCCCCGGGGACTGTGGGCCAAGAGGATCACCGGCAGCTCAGGCTTGATTTTTTTAACCTCGCGGCCGAACGTAAACGCATCCATGCCGTCCAGATGAGGCGTGGTCAGGACAATGTCGACCGGTTTTTCGGCAATCACCGCCAGCGCCCGGGAAGCGCTTGCAATCCGCGTTACGATAGGTGGATGACTCAGGTTCAAGCCACTGTATTCATTTATTATTCTAGAAGCGAGACTGCCGTCTTCCTCAAGGATGAAGGCATCATAAGGGCTGGAGACCAGCAGAATCTCTCGGACCTTATTGGCCATCAGTTCGTGGTAGATTCTAAAGTCGGTACTGAACCCGTCGGTATTGATATGGTCGGGATTTTCCATGTCCAGAATCTTATGTCCATTCCATCGAAACTTCAACGCTAATTGTTGCCGCGGCCCTAAACAGCGTCCGGTCGCCGGTTTACAGGCCCGCCGGTCTGTTATAGAATATAAACATTAATCCGTTTTTTGAGATAGGTTCAAATCGGCTGTGGGAAAACGCGATGCCGGGAGTTGGCCCCCGGAAGATGATGACGTACTATGAAAGTGATCTGCCGGAAATGCGAACATTACTTTGTCACGTGGGATAAGGACAAGCCGCACGGCTGCCGCATGCTGGGCTTTAAAAGCCGGCAGGCGCCATCTATGGTTGTCCGTCGGGCTACGCCGGGCATGCAGTGCCAGTATTACAAACCCCGCCCTAAAAAAGATCTCGCGAACCAAAAATAAAGAAGCCCGACCAGTTGGCCGGGCTTCGGAGCGCCCTCCCCCAGAACCTGGCGTCAGGTTCAACCTTCTTCTTCGGCAATCATGAGCAGGGTGTCGGGTGGTTCATTCAAAGGAAACACCCAGGTTCTTACCTCAATTTTTCCTTCATCCGGATGTTTCAAAAACAGCTGGTAGGATAGCGGCACATCGGAAGCACCGAGCGACCGGTTGCGCGAATCGGCAATCAGGTTCTCCAAAGATTCGGCGTGCACGACATTTTCCATGCCCATGCCGATCAGGCGTGCTTCATCTACTCCGCACAACCCGGCCCACATGGGATTGGCGCCCCATATCGCCAGATCGCGGTAGACAACGGCCGGCATGTTGATCTGGTGCACAAACTGTATCCGGGCCAGATAGGTTTCATGGTAATGGAGACACTCCCGGCAATCTTCGGGGCAACCGATCAAATTGCTATGCCGGGCGCTGAAACAGACATCCAACTGCTTTTTCAAGACGGTACAATCCGGGCAGTGATCGCCATGCGGCTGCCCTTTCCAGTAGTCCCAGCATTTTTGTACGGCGCGAAAACATGGCCCGAAGGTGTTCTCGCCGGCAAGCTCCCGGGGGATCTCCTGCCGATTGGCCCGCAGGAAAAAATGAGCTCTTCCACGGGAATGGTGTAGTTCCGGCCGGTCCGCGTGGCCCGCAGTTTGCGGGAGCGGATCCAGTATCCCACGGTTGTGCGCCCGACGCCACACAGTTTGGCCGCCTGCGTTACCGATAGCGTTTTCTTATTTTGTGCCATGTTCCCTCTCTAACGTACCTGTAATAATGTCTTCTCGTTTTCTGCCAAAGAGAATGAGTCTATGTATCGTATCGGTAATCAGGGCGAAAACTTTAATCATATGATGGGATTTGACAAGAACAGGCATTGCAAACGCTGCGCCTGCGAGTGAAAACGGTCAGGGGCGGAGATTGTCCGAAACAAGCGTCTTTCAGCGGACGCTGGCAGGTGTCTTGTCTGGAAAGGTGATCAAAATAGGTGTGGGATCGGTCCCGAGATCAGCGAACGTCAATTAACAGGTTCATATCCTTAAGAATTTGCATGGCGCGCCGCTGATCTTCGATAGTCGGGTCCACGGCCTGGTTTTGGACGATGGTATGGATGACCTCGTCACTGATGCCTTTTTCTTTGAGTTTCAGGATATCCTGGACAGTGGCCCGGGTGGCCGGGCGGACATCTTCACCGTAGACAACCTCCTTTTTACCGCTGACAAAAGATCTTTCCTCGATCATTTTGACCAGGGCCTCATCCCCTACCCCGGCTTATTTCATCTTCACGAGTTCATCCACGGTAAAGGCCGCTGTTTCCAGGCTTTTCTCCCGAACCAGGGCCGCGAGCACTGCATCCCCGGCACCGGCCTCTTTCAAGCGGACAACCGCATCAGGATCCATACCGCTGGCCGGACCGGCCATGACAGCCAGGACAATCGCGACCAACAACATTATGGTAGTAATCGTAAACCTCATCGTGTTGCTCCGGATGTATAGGGTTAGTTGAAAGATCTACCCGTTTATAAATAATCGAGCAGGGTTTTCTGAATCGTTTGCGCGGCCACCCCCAGGGATGTCTGGTAAGCCGTTTCCTGGCTTTGCAGTTCCAGAATTGCCTGGGCGATATCTGCGCTTTCGGTGTCGGACACCAGTTTTTCGTAGTTCACGATGAACTGGTCCAATTGACTTTCGGTAACCTCGAGGCGTTTGAATGTCGTGGAGCCCAGACCGCGTATCTTTTCAATCTGCAGGGCCGCCTGCTCCAGGCGTCCCTGGATGCCCTTGATGACGGTGGGGTCGGGTACAGGTTGATTCAGCTCATCCTTGAGGTCCTTTAACGCCAGGAAGACGTCCTGGGCGCCGTTGAAAATCTCCTCCCCGTTCGCCTTGATGGTGATCTCGGCGCTCTCCCCGATGGCTATCCGCATATCGGCATTGGCCGTGTTGTCACCAACGTAGGTAATCTGGTCGGTACCCAGGTTGTGCACAAAAGGTGGGGCATCCGTCTGGCGCCCGCCGAAGATGAAGGTCCCGCCGACCTTGGTGTTGGCCAGAGAGAGAACCTGGGTCCGGATGTTGTCCACATCCGAAGCCGCCGCCTGCCAGGAGGCGGGATCGCCGGTACCGGGGGTATTGTCCCGCGCCACGGCGATTGCTTTTTGGACCCACTCGGAAACGCCGTCCAGCACGGTCTCGGACGTCTCTACGCGCACGCGGGCCTGGGCAATGTTCCGTTTGTACTGTTCGATGGTTGAAATCGTCTTGCGGTAGTCGAGGATGCGGCCCATGCCGGTAGGGTCATCCGAAGGCCGGTTGACCTTTTTGCCGGAAGCCACGACCTCCTGCTTTTTGCTCAAAGTCTGCCCCTGCTTGAACAGGTAGCGGGCGACGGTATCACTCATCTGGGTTTGGGTTACACGCATATGTTCACCTGCTTGAAGTTATGCCTGCAGGACCGGCAGCCGTATGCAGCCGGCGGTCTTACATGTTCATCAGTGTCGTCAGTACTTCATCCACGGTGGTGATGATTTTGGCCGAAGCCTGGTACGTCTGTTGAAATTTCACCATGTTGATCATTTCTTCATCCAAAGACACCCCGGAAATCGAATCCCTAAAATTCTCGAACTGCTGCAGGGCATCCTGGTTGAAAGCATGGTTGAATTGCGCTTCGGCCGTTTTGATGCCGATGTTGCTGATCATGGCGTTATAGTAATCGTCGTACGTGGCCGTCCCGCCGTTCATGGTCAGCGCCGACCGAATGTTGCCGATTGCCAGGGCATTGCCGTTCCCGCCGGGCACACCCGCCAGGTCGGCGGCCGCGGCGGTTACCGCCGGGTTGACCGCGATGTCCGCGGCATCGGTCCCCGTAAAAAAGGCGACGCCGGTATTGCCGTTCAGGTTGAACCCGGCGGCATGCTGGGCGTTCACCGTGGTTATCATGTCGGCCGCCAGGGTATCGAGTTGGGTAATGTAACCAGCGGCAATGGTGTCGCGGGTTTCCAACCACCCTTTCAACTTCCCGGCGGTGAGGCTGCCGTTAATGGGGACACCCGGCGCGGTATCCCAGACGATATCGTCAAAACCGGTGCCTGCGTTGACCGCGGTCGTCAATTGGCCGAAAGCCGGATTCCCCGGTGTACCCACCAGGATGTTTCCGTCGCCGAGGGTAACCCGCACCTAGCCGCCCGGCTCTTCAATACTCGTAAAATTCAGCAGCCCGGAAAGATCCTTGAGGGTCTGCTCCCGCATATCCCGCAGGTCATTGGCCACGAAACCGGTCTGCTCCATGGCTGTTATCTGCTGGTTCAGATCGTCGATCTGGGTGGCCAGGGCATTTACTTTGGACACGGTGGTCACGATACTGGCATTCAGATTGTTCTGGACCGTTTCGAGTTCCGTCCGTTTGGTACGCAGCGTGGTGGCTAAAAGTTCGCTTTGCGAGGTGACAATCACTCTTTCATTGGTGCCGGCCGGGTTGTTGGCCAGGTCCTGCCAGGCATCCCAGAAACCCGACATGGCACTGTTGAGCCCCACGCCGTTGGCTTCATTGAAAAGGATCTCTATCCGCTCCATGCTCTCTTTCTGGGCTTCCCAGCGGCCGAACTGATGGTTGGACTCGTTGATGCGCGCCCCGATAAAATCATCGCGGATGCGCTGGATATCCTTGGCCCGGGCACCGGTGCCCACATATCCGATGGGTGACTCATGCGGCCGGGCCGTTTCGATATTGACCCGCTGGCGCGTATAGCCTTCCGTATTGGCGTTGGCAATATTGTTGCCGGTGACGTGCAGCGCCATCTGCTGGGCGCTCAGCGAGAGTCGGCCGACGGATAGAATATCACTTATGGTTGGCATGCTGACTTACCTCCCGGGCACCTGCCGGTACCCGTTACTTACGGGCGCGTGCCCGTGCCCGTTACTTGCCCAGGGCCCTGATGATGGCACCGGCTACATTGTACAGGGGCAGCACTTTGTCGGCCGCACCCAGCTTGATGGCTTCTTTGGGCATACCGAAGACAATACTGGTGGCTTCATCCTGGGCAATGGTTTGGGCCCCGGCCTTCTGCATGGCCAAAAGCCCTTTGGCGCCGTCCGCGCCCATGCCGGTCAAGACGGCCCCGACCGCATTTTTACCGGCCACTTTGGCCACTGTCTGAAACAGGACATCCACAGCGGGTCGCTGGTAATGCACCCGGGGCCCATCCTTCAGGCGAACCAGGTATTGGGCACCGCTTCTTTTCAAGACCATGTGATGGTTGCCCGGTGCAATCAGGACCACCCCGGGCACCACCCGATCGCCGTCCTGCGCTTCCCGGATCTCCATTTCACAGACATCGTTGAGGCGGTCGGCGAAAGACCGGGTAAAATTTTCCGGCATGTGCTGAACGATGACGGTGCCCGGAAGGGTTCCGGGCATTTCGCGCAGCACGGCTTCGATAGCCTTGGTACCGCCGGTCGAGGCGCCCAGGGCCACTACTTTATGGGTTGTCTGCGAAAGCAGGCTTTCATAGTTTACTTTTTTATCCGCGACTTTCTTCTTGATTTCCGACCGGTCCATGCGGGCGGATGCCGCGGCGCGAATGGCACGGGCCAGGTCCCGATGAACATCCTTCGTCGAGTAGGCTTCGCCCGGCTTGCAGAGCACCTCAATAGCCCCCAGGTCCAGGGCTTTTAAGGCAATTTCACTGTTTTTGGGTGTCAGTGAACTGAGCACCACGACCGGCAGCGGAAAATGCTTCATCAATTTGGCCAGGAAGGAAAGTCCGTCCATCCGGGGCATTTCCATATCCAGGGCAATGACATCCGGTTTGAGTTTCACGATCTTGTCCCGGGCGACATACGGGTCCACCGCCGTCCCGACGATGTTGATATCGTCATAGCGGGACAGTTCTTCTGTCATCACTTTTCGGACAACTGCGGAATCATCTACAATAAGTACATTAATCATCTGCATATACCCTTCAAAGGGATCGTGGACAGCATCATATTACTCGGCAGGCACCTCCGGAATCTGCCCGTCGAAAGCGAGGTAGATAAAACACATCCCCGCATCCAGTTCCAACTGCACCTTGACCCCCGCGGCCACATCCGGCCGGTCGGCCGGTGTGTCGATGACCTGGGGCGGTGCAATATCGAAGACAGCCTCCTTCCCGCCGATCGCCGGCAGGACATTGCCGCATACAATATTGATCGTTTCCCGGAGGGCATCCAGTTTCTGCTCCCCGGCAATCTCGTCTTCATCATCCAGGCCGAGCATATTGGCGGCCAGTTCATCCAGGTCGCCTTCCGGGTACAAGATCAGCATGCTGCCGGAAAATGGTCCCGTGAAACGAATGGCCACATCTACGGTTTCACCGGCTTCCGGCTCGATATCTTCATCTTCGGGCGTGGCAAAAATAAACGCCAGTTTTTCCAGGGTTTGCACGCTCTCCTTGGCAACGATCGCTTTTATCCGGTCACTCATTACCGTCTCCTATTCCGGTGATTTCCTGAATCGTATCGCGTATGGTTTCAGGCGTGAAAGGTTTGTGGATAAAGCGGGCCACTTTCTGGCGCAGCCGTTCTATCCGGGTTTCCGAGCCTTCCGTTGAAATAACCACTATCGGGGTATCCGCAAATTCCGGATTGGCCCGCATATTGTCGATCATCTCCTCGCCATTCATCACCGGCATATTGATGTCGACAATCACCAGGTCAATCCAGTTTTCGCCCAGTGCGTCCAGACCTTCCTGACCGTTGGCTGCCTGGTATATCTCCCCTAAAGGCAAACCGGTCATTTTCATTGTTTTCAGAATCATCGCCCGCATGACTCCGCTGTCATCAACAATCAGGACGTTTAATGCCATGGTGTCCCCCTGTATCCATCTGTTATTGCTCTCATATCATTCTTGAACGGCCAGAATTTCATTTAATTCCTCAATCCACATCAGGGTCTGGCTCGCCAATTTTTCCAACAGTGCGGCGTTCAGCCCAAGTCGGTCAACCGTGCCATGAGCCGGTTCATACTGCAGCCCCTCCCGGCCCGTGCCGATTCCGATCATCTGGCACAAAACGTTGGCCGCGTGGACGACGTCCGTCATGGTATTCTGCTCGGGTGCCAGGTCCGGTTCATGGTGCCAGCGGACTGCATTGACCACATTGTCCGGAAAAGACCAGTTCTGCAATATCCGGGCTCCGATTTCGGCATGGTCGGTGCCGAACACATCGCGCTCGATTGTTTGAAACGATTTTTCCGCGGAGACCTGGGCATTGATGGCCTCAATATAGTCCTCGACATGCTGTCCCAGCAGGAGTTTGCCGATATCGTGCAGCAGGGCGGCTGTAAAAATCTCGGGGTCCGCTGAGATCCCGATTTCTTCGACCAGCTTTTCCGCAACCACCGATACCGCGATGGAATGCCGCCACAAATCCCCTTTGTCCAGATCGTAGCCTTTTACATTCTGACTCATCAGGCCGCTCATGCAGGTGGCCATGACCAGTTGGATCAACTTCTTCGACCCGAGCACCACAATGGCCTGTTTCAAAGAGCCGATCTTCTCGGAAAATCCGAAATAGGCCGAATTGGTCAAGCGCAAAACATTGGCCGTCAGCTCTGGGTCCAGTCGCAGGGTTTCCTCGATCTGGGAGACTTCAAATTCCGGATCATCCAGCATGGACAGTACTTTGGCCGCATTGCCCGGCAGGCCCTGAAATGTGGCCGCGGATTCCAGTATCTTTTCAATAATAGGTTTCTCGCTCATAGTTCGCTCTCCTCCCCGGCAGAACTGATGATCACCTGGCCGGTGGAAACATCAAAACGGACCGTCCGACTCTTGGTCCCGCCCACGTCTTCAGCCGTCAGGAGTACATTATTTTTCCACAACAGTTTTTTCAAAAGGGTATGGTTGCGCTCTCCGATCTTGAACATCTCGTTTTTACCCAGCGGATTCCCGCATCCGGCGGCCTTCACAATCAGGCGCTTTTTCACAGCGCCCATATCGTAGAGCGTTTTGAAAAGAACCGGCACCCCGGTATCCACAAACATATAGGGGTTTGCCTTGGCTTTATCCTTATTGATTTTGGATAACGGCAGCATCGCATGCAGCAGGCCGCCGACCTTGGCCACAGGATCATAAATGGCCAAACCGAGGCAACTGCCAAGCGCGTGGGTAATCAGAAAATCACCATCCCTGCCCGTTTTCATATCACTGACCACAACTACATGTCTCATTGGTACCAACCTATCTTCTGGTTAGGGTAACTGGCTGACATTGTATCCACTCGGGTCAAGCGACAGCCTCACGGTCATCGCCCCCCGAACGCTTTGAGCGCGGCGGTTGATCAGAATTTGCATGTTTTACAAGCCCCCCCACATCGAGGATGAGGCCAACCCGCCCATTGGGCATAATTGCACCCCCGGCAATGCCCGGGATCTCGCGCATGGTATCTCCCAATGATTTTATCACGACCTGCTGGCGTCCAATCAGTTCGTCGATGATAAAACCGGCCTGCTGATTGTCGTCTTCAACGACCACCACCAGTTCGTTGTCACTGCCGTTCCCGTTGCTGCCGCCGTTCAGATTATACAAAGCAGACAGCTTGAAAAGCGGCATCAGGCCACCCTGGAGGGATAACATCTGGCCTTTATTCAATACGGTTGAAATGTTTTCGGGCTCCGGTTTAACACTGCGGATAATGGACACCGTGGGAATGACATAAGTCTCTTCGCCCACCCGGACCACCATGCCGTCGATGATTGCCAGGGTCAGCGGCAGACTCATCTTGAATATGCTGCCCTTGCCCATTTCCGATTGAATCTCGGCCTGTCCGCGCAAGGATTCGATGTTGCGTTTGACAACATCCATACCAACCCCGCGCCCGGACACATCGGTTACCTCTTTGGCCGTCGAAAACCCCGGCTCGAATATCAGGTTGTGGATCTCCCGGTCACCCAGGCTGGTCCCCGGGTCAACCAGGCCGCGCTCGACACCCTTGGCCAGGATGACCTCCTTGTCCAGTCCCTTGCCGTCGTCTTCTATCTCCACAACCACGCTGCCGGCGGAGTGGTAGGCGGATAGTTTCACCGTACCGGCCTCGGGCTTCCCGTTGGCGACCCGCACATCGGGTGTTTCGATGCCGTGGTCCACTGAATTGCGGACCATGTGTACCAGCGGGTCGTTGATGACGTCCACCAGGTTCCGATCGATTTCGGTATCTTCACCTTCGGTCTCGAAGTTGACCTTCTTGCCGACTTTCTTGGACAGGTCGCGCACCAGGCGCGCCATTTTGTTGAAAGCGCCTTTCAGGGGCACCATCCGCATGGACATACTCATGTCCTGCAATCCCCGTACAATCTTGGTCGTGTGGGTGACCTTCTTCGCCAGCTCATGATTCTGGCTGTCGGTGATGACTTCGTCCTGGGCCACCATGGAATGGGCAATAACCAGTTCACCCACCATGTCGATCAGCCGGGCCAGGCGGCTGGTGCTGACCCGAACGGATGACTCCACCGTGGCTTTGCCTTTGATTTTTCGCTGGGCGCGCAGGGCCTGGCCTACATCTTTCACGGTGGCCGCTTTGGCTTTCACCAGTTTTCCGCCTATGGGACCCTCTTCCGGCGCCTTGACGGCCTCTTCAACCTGCTGGCGTTCCGCCTTGCCCTGGGCTATCAGCAGGTCGCCCAGGCGCGGGATCGCGGTATCATCCTCATCCGCACTGATACCGTGCGCTTCCGGATCCGCCAGGACCACCATCAATTCATCATATCCGGCCGGTTTGACCAGCGGCTCGCCGCCCATGGCTTCCTGCACCAGGCCGATCAGCTCTTTGATCATGTCCAGCGCTTTTAAGGAAAGATCGGCGTAGCCGCCGCTGTATTGAATTTCCCGATCCCGGACCCGGCTGAGCAGGGACTCGGCGTGGTGCCCCATTTCCGCGATCAGATCCAGCTCCATAAAGGCGGCCGTGCCTTTGACCGTATGAAACGCCCGGAATATCATTCCCACCGATTCCATATCGTCGGGATCGTTCTCCAGGGCCAAAAGGGCATCTTCCGCTTGTTCTATCAGATCCGTACTCTCGGTAATGAACTCCCCGATGAGATCCAGATCCGGATCCTCGGGCATGTAATCCTCCGGTTCGGCGGGCGCCGGGCTGTCCTCAACCGGGGCGGATGCCTTCCCAGCCGGTTCCTCCGGTTGGGATTCCGCCTGTGATGTCTCGGTTAGCGTGGATTCTACGGCTGGTGCCGGATCATCCAGGACCTGCAGGGCCCCTTCGATCAATTGGCCGATCTCCGTGATGGCTGCATCCGGATCATCCGTCGCGCCCTCCACAACTTCAGCCAACAGGGTCACAATTGCACCCACCGCGCCCTTGATCTGGTCCGGACAGTCGCCCGACGCACCATAGGCTTCCACGTCAGCTTGCAGGGTTTCAAGTTCCGCTGTGTCTTCCGGTTCCAGTGAAATCAGTTGGGCGGCGGCATCATCCAATGAATAGACTACCGGGGCAGTGGCTTCAGGCGGGTTTTCCTGTTCACCGGCCGCAGGTCCCAAAGCGGCCGCCAGCCGCCCGTTGCCTTCCACCAGGGCGGCATCATCGGATTCAGGATCTTCCAGGTACGCGGCCAGGTCGGCGATTCCCTGGGCCACCATATCAATCAACTCGAAGAGATTCTTGACCTTTTTCTCACTGACAGCTTCCATGGCCGCAATGCAATCGGTGGTCATCTGTTTCACAGCGGTGTCGTTGGAGGCCACCACTTCCATGCAGGCCTCCAGGGCCACGGCCATGCGCTGCCACCCTTCTTTATCATTCAGGCTGACGGATTCGATATCCTCACTTATCTCACGCAGCAACTGCACCTGTTTTTCGTCTGCCTGCCCATTGTGTGGTCCTTTTGTCTCCACGATTAGAGAGTTTCCTACTGCAACATCATCAATAATTCCGGGACAACACCCGGCCGGCCGGCCGGTTCTCACCTGCCCCGTCTTCTGGTACTCGGTCTGCGGGTTGCAGATACGCTCCACCAGGTCCAGGGCACTGCGCGCCAGGCCCAATCCCTGTTCAAGATAAGCCGCATTTTCCTGATTCTTGGCCGCTGCAGTTCTGGCCAGGGAGGTTATGTCGGCTTCCATCGCCCTGAGGCTGCCTGGTGCTCCGGCGCCCATAAAAGGCACGAGGGCCTCAAGGGTGCGGATGCCGGCCGGGGCGCGTAATTCAGCGGCCATCCGGGTTAAAATCTGCTTTTTGCGACCGGCTGCGGTCTGCAACTTTCCCGCACAGGCCTCTTTGTCCAGGCGGGAATCGACAAGCCCTTCCAGGTCGGCGGTCAGGGCCGCTTCTTTTTCCACTTCCAGGGCTGCGATCATCTCCCGGAAGATGCCGGCTTCCGTCTGCATCAATTCGGATAGGTGCACGATGTCAGTTTTCATGGTCACGATCCTTCATGCGAACAGCCGGATACCAGGATGGGCTAAGCGGATATGCCCTGGTTCAGGACACTCTCTTTGAGCAGCTGAAAGGCAACTTTGTCGCCCTTAACCACGTAGGTGCCACTGTTGATCTGGTAACGGATATCACCCACCTTCTTTTGACGAATGTCCGGCATGTTCATTAGTTTCTGTTTCGCGTCGCTTATCTCCCGCGCCTTGGGCGAGAGAACGACCTTGTCATTGCGCCAGGCGGCATCTGCGGTAGATCCCCCTGGATTACGCCCGGCTTTATAACCGGTCTCAAGCTTGATGAGGTTTGGAATTTGCTGAACGTCACTTTTTCCCGATACCTCCATACTGACATCTCCTTTGGTCCGCTGGATCGTTTATCATACCTCACGACCATTATCGGCCCTGGAGAGAAAAACCTTGAATATTAATTTTTTACCGATCGCCGTCCCCCCCGGGAGGTTCGATCGCACCCAACTGCCGCATGAGCATGGCGGAAAGGCCCAGTCCCCGGTTCTGGGCAATTTCCTGCGCCAGACGTCCATCCAGCATGCCCGTGTAAATGTCCTGGGCATGGCTCTTTCCAAAAAGATCCGATTTCGGAATGGTTGCCCGCATCTCTTTGATCAGCTGGTGGACGAAGAGGGACTCCATGTCTTCACAGGCTTTTTTCAGACGTCTGGCTTTTTCGGCTGAGGCCGTCAATGGCTTTGAATTGTTGGCTTTCCCGGCCGAATTTTGTCCAGGATGTATCGCAACGGTCGCCAGTGAGAGCAGCTTTTCAGTCATTAGATAATCTCCAGTTCGGCCTGCAGGGCCCCAGCGGCCTTGATGGCCTGGAAAATTGCAATCAGGTCATGCGGGGTGACGCCCAGCGCATTGAGCGCCCGGACCACATCGCCGATGCTCACGCCCGATTCCAATACATAAATAGGCACCTTTTGTTCCCTGACAGTAATATCGCTTTCCGGTGAGGCTACGGTCTGGCCGCCCCTTGAAAAGGCCGCGGGCTGGGACACGTCAGTTGATTCCCGGATTTGAATACTCAGGCTGCCGTGGGCAATCGCAATAGTGGAAAGCCTGACATCGGCTCCCATGACCACGGTGCCGGTACGCTCGTTGATAATGACCCGGGCATACATGTCGGGATTCACGCCGATATTTTCCACAACGGTCACCAGGCCGACCATGTTCCCGTCGTATTCCGGCGGAATGTCGATCTCGACGGTCCCTGAATCCGGTGTTTTTGCGTAATCGGCAGCCAGCGTTCTATTGATGGCGGCCACCGTGCGGCTGGCAGTGGTAAAATCAGGATTGTGCAGGCTGAGGACCAATTTGGTCTTGTTGGCAAAATCGGACTTGATCTCCCTTTCAATCAGCGCTCCGCCGGCTACCCGTCCCACGGTGGGATGATTTTTCTGCACCCCGCCGCCGGAGCTGCCTTCCACTTTGAAGCCGCCGGTACTCACCGGGCCCTGGGCAATGGCATAAATCTTACGATCCGCACCTCTCAGAGGGGTAAACAACAGGGTGCCGCCCTGCAGGTTGTCGGCGCCGCCAATGGAGCTGACCAGAACATCGATGCGGCTGCCCGCCCGGGCAAAGGCCGGCAGTTTGGCGGTAACAATCACGCTGGCCACGTTGTCGGCTTTGATGTCATCCGGTTTGACCGTCAGCCCCATTTTTTCCAGCATTTCGGAAATGGACCGCACGGTGACCTTGTCATCCTTGTCACCGGTACCGTTCAAGCCGATCACCAGTCCGTAGCCCACCAGCTGGTTTGTACGCACGCCCTTGATATTGGCAATGTCCTTGATCCGGGCAGCTGCAGCACTGCCGGCGAAAATGAATACCAGCAGCAGGGCCAGCACCAGGCCAAAGCCCCGATAGCGACGGGAGGTGCGGATTGTGTCTATTTTTTGGCGGTTGGTTGTCATGTTTTCGTCCTGTTGTCTAAAAAGGCCAGACCTGATCGAAGGCCCTGGTGAGCCAGCCCGGTTTCTGGCGGTCGTTGAGGACGCCGACACCGGTGTAAACGATTCTGGCATCTGAAATATAGGAGGAGAGCACTTCGTTGTCCGCGGAGAGATCCTTGGGACGCACGATCCCGCTCAGGTTGAGCATCTGTTCCTCGTTGTTGATGGTGATAGCCCGTGACCCGGCAATCACCAGGTTGCCGGATTCGGTCAGGCCCACAACCCGGGCGGAAATGATCGCAGTCAGGTCACCGCTGCGGGTGGTTTCCCCGGTACCGTCGAATTTGTTTTTAAAATCCGCTTCAATCCGCGCAAACGGATTGAAATCCGGCCGGGTACTCGGAAATTTCGATTCGAGATTGAAAAATTTGTCAATCCCGGCCGACATGGCGCTTTTTCTTTCCGTATTGGTGTCCGCCTTGTTTTTCGCCTTGGCCGACTCAACGATGCGCACGGTGATGATATCGCCGACGTTCCGGGCCTTGGCGCTGGAAAACATGTCGTTCAGGGGGGCATTTTCCTGCCAGAGCGACCCTTCCGTTTTCGGGGCGGGGGCCGTCTGCTGCGCCATTTTAACCGGCGCCGCATATTTGAGGGCCTCCGCCTCGACATTGCGACTGGTGGTCTTGCACCCGATCAGGCTCACCATAAGCGTTAAACAGACAACCTGCGCCAATCCGCTCAGGTATTTGTGATGAAATTGCGTGCCCATATTATCTCCCGGCCCTTGGCGGGCCTGCCGGTATTTGCCGACCGTTAGAATTCAACTTTGACCGTCCGGGCGTCCAGCACGCGCGCATAAACGCGCTTGCGGGAATCAAGGTTTATCACACTGATACGCTCCCCTAACCGCCCTTTGGCCTTGACTTCGCCCCGGGCCGTGATACGCGCAGAGCCCCGGCTTCAGCTATGATCGTGACGACGTCCCCCCGTTTTACCAGGGGGGGCAGCTCAACCAGGTCTGCACGCAACACGGTGTTGCCGTATACGGTTCTTTTCACGCGCTTGCCGCTCACCTCGGCCGGGTCTGGAAAATAGCCGGAAGGCAGTTTGGCCAGGTCTTTCAACACAACGGTGACATCCTGGCTCTCGATAGGCTGGTAGCGCCCCATGGGTTTGCGGACCACTACAACGGGCGCAATCACTTCCAGGTTGAGGGTGACCCAGGCCCGCTTGACCGCCCGGCCGTCGACCAGGAATTCAACCGCAAGCGCGATCGTATTTAAAAAGTCCAGCTTTGCCGGGCTCTTCACCTGATAGGCAACCCGGCCCTGCGGAAGTACGACAGCGCTGTTGGCCTGCGCCTTGGCCACCCTGACGTTTTCCTGGTCCCAGGGCACGCGGGCCAGCACCCACGCGGCCGCGATTGCGACGATCTTCTCTTTCGTGACGGTCACCGCTTTCCGGCTCACCTCGAGACGCTGGGGAAAATCGAGCCCGATGTCCGCCGGCAATCCGCCCGTGCTCTTGTTCATCCGGGCCAGGATATGCCGCGACTCGATGACCTTTTTACGGCCGGGCAGCGGAGCCCTCCCGATATCGATATTGCCCAGGCGGGCAATCAGCAACGGGTCCGGTCCTGCAATCTGGGCAACCTGGGACAGCAAAATACGGTCGCCCTTGATTTCCGCGGCCGGCGCGATCCGGACGACGGTTTGGCCCTGAGCGGTTGTGAGGGCCGGCTGGAGCAGCAGTATAGCCGCCACCAACAGACAGAGCCGCCCCCCGAGCAGCATGCGCCGATTATCTTTCCGCATTAAATCCATGATGTTATCCTATCGTTTCAAACCATTGGCCATCTGCAGCATCTCATCGGCCGTCCGGATGGTCTTGCTGTTTATTTCATAGGCTCTTTGGGCGGTGATCATATTGACCATCTCATCGACCACGCTGACGTTGGACATCTCGAGAAATCCCTGGGCAAGCGAACCGAAGCCATCCTCACCGGCCGTTCCCGTGATGGCATCTCCCGAGGCTTCGGTCGGGGTGTAAAGATTGCGCCCCGCGCTGCTCAGCCCGGCCGGATTCACGAACCGGGCCAGGGTAATCGTCCCAATCTCGGTAGCGGTCTGCGCGCCAGCCTGCTTGACCGAAATGGTCCCGTCCAGGCCCACGGAAATGGCTACCGTGTCGGCCGGGATGGTAACTTCCGGTTCCATCAAGAAACCGTCCGCAGTAACAATGCGGCCCTCCCCGTCTACCTTGAACGATCCGGCGCGACTGAAGGCAATTTCGCCATCCGGCTGGGTAATCTGGAAAAAGCCGTTGCCCTCGATGGCTATATCCAGTTCATTTTTTGTATTCTGCAACTCACCCTGGCTGAACATCTTGCTCACGGCACCGGCCTTGGTACCGTGGCCGATCTGCACGCCGGACGACGAGGTCCCCGGCTGGCGGGCGGTCTCGTAAATGAGATCCTGGAAATCGGCCCGGCTGCCCTTGAATCCGGTTGTGCTGGCATTGGCCAGGTTGTTGGCAATCACATCGATATTCAGGGACTGGGCCTGCATTCCGGTGGCTGCGGTATAAAGACTTTTAATCATTTTTTCTACCTCTCCCCTTGGGTATTCCTGGACCTATTCAGTTTCCAGGACTCAACTGATTATCCTGGCCGGCCGACATCATTGATGGCCTTGATGTTCATGTCGGTCACCGCCTTGATCGTTTTCTGCTGGGCTTCATAGGTTCTGAGCACGTCGATCATCTCGGACATGCTCTTGATCACGTTTACATTCGATAATTCCAGGTAAGCCTGCTTGACTCTGGGACCATCCTCCGGTGCGATCGGGCGCATGTCTTCTTCGATCTGAAAGCGGGTGTGGCCGATTTTCTGGAGCCGGTCCCGATCTTCAAAATCGACAATGGCAAACCGGTCCACTTCGACGCCGTCGACATTGATGGCCCCGCTCTCATCCACCGTGACGATATTGCCGTTTATCTGAATGGGCCCACCCTCACCCTGGACCGGCTGTCCATCGTGGGTGACCAGGCGACCATCGCCGTCAAGGCTGAATGCCCCGCTGCGCGTGTACTGCACGCCTTCATCGGTCTGGATGGAGAAAAAACCTTGGCCGATCAGGGCAAAATCCAGACTGCTGTCGGTCTTCTTCAGCTGCCCCTTGGTAAAATCGATCCGGGTGCCTACAAACTCTACGTGGTAGTTTTTGGCCATGACGGTCGCATCGCCGGCTTCGACATGGACTTCGGCAGCCGGGGCCCCCTCCTCGTTGCCCGGTAAAAAAGCCTTGAACAACGGCCGCTCGACCTTGTACCCGGAGGAATTGACATTGGCCAGGTTGTTGGCCAGCACTTCCAGCCGCATCTGCTGCAGGATGGAACCTGAACCTACTGTATAAATCGCCTCACTCATGAATCGCCTCCCGTGCGTTTACGCTGCACATATGCAACCTGACGTAGTATCTTTGCAATTATTATACCCACATCTTATAAATTCAAATGTCTATAATTTTAAGTAACTTACATTTTAATAGCACACCGGCTTGCCGTTTGATGGCCGGCTACCCGGCAGCTTTTGCCCCCGGCCCTTGACGGTTGCCCGGCGATTATTTACCGCCCTTCCGGCGATTGCGCAGCTTGATGGACAACTCCACCTCACCTTTGGGAATGTGAACCTTGTCGGCTATCTGGCTCGGGGAGAGCCCGCAGGCTGCCAATTCCACCGCTTCGGAATAGACCCCGCTCCGGCGCTGCGGCGTTGGCTTGGCCGCCGCCTGGTATACCGGGGCCTCCTGATTCGGCAGTTCAAAGGATCGATCCACCGGTGGTGCCCCGCCGGCCGAGGCCGGTTGGAGGCCGGTTCCCAGATACAGCTGCAGGTTGCGCCTTTCCCGTTCCAGGGCATTTTCCGCGGCCTGGTCATCAGCCTGGGCCTGCATCTCCTTTTTAAAATCGCCTGCTTGCGGCCGCTGCGGTGGGCGCCGGTCGGCCAAGCGGATTCTGACGATATAAACCAGGGTCAGGATGCACATCAGCAGGCCGATGATATCCAGTGTCGTTTCCCAGTAGGCTAAGGCTGCATAACTCATGTTGTCTCTCCGTATGCCGGGGGCTGTATCACAGCAGGCCCCGTTTTCTAAGGTGACTGCGCAGATGCACAACCGCCTGGCTGTGAATCTGGGATACTCTCGATTCGGTGATATTCAAGGCCTTGCCCGTTTCTTTCATGGTGAGCTCATCGACATAATATAATGAAATCACGAGCTTTTCTTTTTCAGGCAATTGTTCGATGGCCTCGGCGACCGCACTTTTCATCTCCTTTACCCGGGTCAGGGTCAGAGCATCATCACTTCCGTTGTTCAGCAGGGCATCCACGACACTGCGTTTCTCGTCCTCCGTCTGGATGCCCATCTCTTCAAAGCTGACAAAGGAGATGCTCGACATTTTCTTTATCTCCTGAACCTCTTCCAGGGGCACCCCGATCTCTTCGGCGAGTTCGCGATCATCCACGGCCCGCCCCTTTTTCTGCTCGAGCCCCATGTACGCCCGGTCAAGTTCCCGGACCTTGCGCCGGTTGGCCCGGGACAGGAAGTCACGGGAGCGCAGTTCACTGAGCACCGCGCCTTTGATCCGGAACACCGCGTAGGTCAGGAAGGTGTTGTTCCGGGAGCTGTCATAGCGTTCGATGGCCTGCATCAGGCCAATGACACCAACATGGATCAGGTCGTCGATCTCTACATGCGACGGCAGGTGAATTGCTATCCGGTGCACGATTCTTTTCACATGGGGCAAATACGCCTCTATCAATTCGTCCCGCGAAAGAAGATTGTCCTTTCTTGATTTCTGTGTTTGCATCTGATGCCTCCTGCATCATGGGAAGCTGTCTGTTGCGCTTCAAGACGGCTTCCGGTTGGTCCGGTGCCAGGCAACCGGTTAGCGGTCCGCGTAGGCCTGGCCCCTTCCTTCGAATTTCTTGCCAATTAGATATTTCCAGAAATGACTTGCATACCCGGCCGGCAGCCGGGGTGCCGGACTGGCCTTCAGGCAGCGGGCAACGGCATCAAAACTCCGGCTGGCCGGTGCAGACGGCCGCTGTTCCCTGACGAGCTTCTGCCCGCGGACACAGCGTGTCAGTTCTCCGTCCCTGGGAATGTAGCCCAGATAATCAATTGAGATGTCGAGAAACCGCCGGGAGACCATGCTTAATTGCCGGCAGACGTCTTGCGCCTCGGCCGCGCCCGACACCATGTTGACCAGCAGATTGAACTTCTTCTCCTGGTACTTGAGCGACATGACCTTCATCAACGCGTAGGCATCCGTGATGGAGGTCGGCTCGGGCGTCACCACCACGATCACCTCCTGGGCGGTAACATTGAAATACATGACATTGGATGAAATCCCGGCCGCGGTATCGATCAGCAGTACGTCGATGTCTTGCATCAGGGTATCCAGGGCCGACAAAACTCTGATGCGCTGGGCCGGGGTCAATTCGGTCATCTGCTGAACACCCGAAGAGGCCGGCAGGATGAGCATGCCCCCCGGTCCCGGGACCGTAATCTCGTCGATGTTCTTCTCACCTTTTATGACATGCGAAATATTGTAGCGCGGCGCCTTGCCCAGCAGGACATCCATGTTGCCCAACCCCAGGTCCGAATCAAATACCAGCACTTTCTGGTCGAGCCGGGTCAAGGTATAGGCAGGTTGGCCACGATGTTGGTTTTACCAACGCCGCCTTTGCCGCTGGTCACGGCAATAACCCGTGTGCCGGTTGAATTCACACGTTCAAGCGCTGCGGCTGCAGACTGGTGCACTTTGCCCTTAACCGGCAGATCGGTAATGTTGTTTTTGGGCGGATTGGAATTCATCTTGCTCCTTCAGTAGATCAAAAAATATGACTGACAGACTAACGATATCCGGCGATCTTGCGGGCTACGCCGGGCCGGTAACTCGGCCGCGCCTGGCCGGCGTGCTTCGGCCGACAGTAGCGGCAGGGATTGAATCCCTTTTTCAGCGCATCATCGATACCGTTGAAGGCGATCATATTGCCCGGCTTGATGCGTTTGGTCCATTTACAGTCGTGCAAGTGGAAGATGTCCGAATTGATGTTGGCGACATAAGCCGCTTCCTGGACCGACGGTGTCGCGTCGACCGGACTGGTTTCCGGCTCAGGGCTGCGCGGCCGTGTAACCACCGCTGTTGCCGGACGTCGGGGTACCCTTTGCGGTGCCGGCACTGCCTGGGACTGGTAAAGCGGACGGAGGAACAGATCCGCCAGCCGCCGGATGGTGGCCGGGAACAGATCTTCCGGGATCTGCTGACCGTCACTGATGTAAGAAACCGGGATGGCGCTTTTCACGAGCTGATTGATGAGATTGCCGCAACAGGTGCACTCGTCCAATTTGGTGAACAACAGGCCGCCGACCGCCAGGGGTTCGAAAAAAGCGATCGCTGCGTCGAGATCGGCACTCTGGGTGCCGGCCCCCAGGACCAACTGGACCGACATGCCCCGGCAGACGCTGAATATGGTTTGCAGTTCCGCACGGATCTCCGGATTGTGGATACCGGCGCCCCGGGTGTCCACGAGCACAAGCTCACAGTCGGCCAATCGCTGCAGGGCCCGGGCAAAGGCCTTTTCGTCTGCGGCGGCTTCCATGGGCACGCCGATGATGTCGGTGAAAATCCGCATCTGCTCGACCGCCCCAATGCGCTGGCTGTCCAGGGTGATGATACCGACCCGCCGGCCCATGTCGATGGCCTGGGCCGCGGCCAGCTTAGCGACCACGGTCGTCTTGCCGACGCCGGTGGGGCCGACAAAGGCGACCACAGTCTGTCCGGAAGGCGCAACTTTAATGGGACCAGCCTTGGCACCCATCTTCTCCAGGGCGTCGGTAAGCGCCACGGCCGTACTCTCCCGATCCAGGCTTTCAAGCCCGATGCCGTCGACCGGCAGGCGCTTGAGAAGCTCGGCGGCAATGTCTGCAGCGACACCCTGCCGGCGCAGGAACCGGTTCAGGCCGGCTGTCGACCGCTGGTCCGGATGTGCGTTCTGTTTAGTCTTCATAACCGTCCCCTTTTTCTTCAATGCCACAAAACCGGACTGCAGAGAATCGAGCAGGCGGGCACTTTTGCGCCTGGCAAACAGGTCAGGCCGCGCCGCACTGGAGGGGTCATTATTCTGCCTGAGTGACATTTTTTTGACATCCGGCACCCGGGATGGATCGATGGCGGCGGTAACCACAACCCCCGCATCTTTGGGTATCCCCAGCAGGGCGCCGGGTTTCTTGACGCTCTTGGCTGAAAGAATGACTGCTTCGGGCCCGAATTCCTTTTTGATCTGGGCCAGGGCCGTGGTCATATCCTTGGCTTCAAAACGTTTAATCTGCATTTGTCAGGCTCACTGTTCCGATAGCTTGTATGTTGATATTGTTTAAAATCTCATCGTATGACAAAACCGGTAACATCGGTAAGAACCGGTCGATCAGTTTCTTCATGTGCGACCGGATCGGGGCGCTGCAGAGCAGGACCGGCTGTTCGTAAAGTTCGGAGACCCTTTCCAGGTTGTTTGAAAGATCCTGGATAATCATCTGGGCCGCGGCCGGATCAATTGCCAGAAAACTCCCGTGCTGCATCTGTTGAATCGATTCGGACACCGTGGTCTCAACTCCCTGGTCAAGGGTTAGCGCCGCCAGGTTTTCATCCGACCCCACGTGCATCTGGGTGATGGTCCGGGTCAGGCTCTGGCGAACATATTCCGTCAGCTGTTCAGGATCCTTGGTGATGGGCGACCAGTCGGACAAGGCTTCCAGGATCCCGAGCAGATCCCGGATGGGTACCTGCTCACGAAGAAGATTCTGCAATACCCGTACCACACCACCCAACGGCAGCAGATTGGGGATCAGTTCTTCGACTACCTTCGGGTGGGTCTCCTTGAGATTGTCCAGCAGTTGCTGGGTCTCCTGGCGTCCGAGCAATTCCCAGGCGTACCGCCGGATCACATCCGACAGGTTGGTGGTAAGCACCGTTGCCAGGTCGACCACGGTGTACCCCGAAGCCACGGCCCGATCCCGGTTTTCCTCCTTAATCCACAGCGCCGGCAGGCCGTAAGTAGGTTCGGTGGTCTTGACGCCGGGCAGGTTTTCGTCCGCCGGGCCGGGATTCATTGCCAGGTAAAAATTGGTCATCAATTCGCCCTGGGCCACCTGGTTGCCGCGCAGGAAAATCCGGTATTCGCCGGGTTTCAGCTGCATGTTGTCCTGGATGTGCACCGACGGTATGATCAGGCCGATTTCCTGGGCCATCTGCCGCCGGATCGACTTGACCCGGTCGAGCAGTTCACCATCCTGCTCGATGTCCACCAGGGGAATCAGGCCATAGCCCACTTCAAGCGAAAGAATGTCCAGCGGCGGGAGGGTCTTGACCTTTTCCGGCGGGCTCTCCTGGGCACTGCGAATCTCTTCAACCGCCGTTTCCTGGGCCACTTCGCGGCCGGACTTGAACAGCAGGTAGGCCAGGGTGCCGCTGATCACAGCCAGCACCATGAACGGCAGGGTGGGCAGTCCCGGTACCAGGCCGAAACCCATCAGGACGGCTGAAGCCACGGCGATGGCCATGGGCTGGCCCATGATCTGCCCGACAACTTCATTTCCGAGACTGGATTCCGCTCCGGCGCGCGTCACGATGATACCGGCGGAAGTCGAGATGATCAGAGCCGGTATCTGGCTGACCAGGCCGTCGCCCACGGTCAGCAGCGTATAGTTCTGGGCCGCCGCCGCAAAGGTCATGTCCTTTTGAAAAACCCCGATTATCAAGCCACCAACGATATTGATAGCCGTAATGACGATACCGGCGATGGCATCCCCTTTCACGAACTTGTTGGCCCCGTCCATGGCCCCGTAATACTCCGATTCCTTGGCCAGAACGGCCCGCCTGGTTTTGGCCTCCACTTCATCGATCAGGCCCGCGTTGAGATCGGCGTCGATGCTCATCTGCTTACCGGGCATGGCGTCCAGGGTAAAACGGGCGGCGACTTCTGCAATCCGGCCGGCACCCTTGACGATGACTAAAAAGTTAATCAGTACCAGGATCAGGAATACGATAATGCCGACAACGTAGTTGCCGCCCACGACGAAGCTGCCGAACGCATGGATCACTTTGCCGGCCGCGGTGGTGCCTTCGTTGCCGTGCAGGAGGATCAGGCGCGTGGAAGCGACATTGAGCGAAAGTCTGAAAAGCGTGGTCAAAAGCAGGATGGAGGGAAAAGACGAGAGTTCCAGTGGTCGGGTAATGTACATGCCGACCAGCAGGATCACCAGCCCCAGGGTGATGTTCATCGAAAGCAGCAGGTCCAACACAAAGGTGGGCAGCGGGATCAGCATGACGCACAGGATGCCCACGATACCCAGCGGCAGAATCAGGTCGCTGTTGTTCGCTAGAAAGGGCAGTCGGGGTAACGGGGATGTATGTCGGACAATTTCCATGGGATTGTGATTCTCCAGTATCTGGTTTCTGTTTCAGATAGTGAATATGCAGGTTCTATGCCTGACTGGCCGGGGATGAGAGCTTGCCTTTCAAACGGTAGACATAGGCCAGCACTTCCGCCACCGCCCGGTAGAGTTCGACCGGAATGAGCTGATCGATTTCCACGGTTTTGTACAGGGCCCGGGCCAGTGGTTTTTCTTCTACCAGCGGAACGTTGTGTTCCCGGGCGATTTCACGGATCTTGCGGGCTATTTCGCCGGCTCCCTTGGCGACCACCATGGGCGCATCCATATCGTCGGCGTCAAATTTCAAGGCAACCGCCAGGCGGGTGGGGTTTGTAATCACCACATCGGCCTCGGGAACGGCGGCCATCATGCGACGCCGCGCCATCTCCCGCTGGGCACTTTTGATGCGGGCTTTAATCTGGGGATCACCCATCAACTGCTTCTGCTCGTCCTTTACCTCCTGCTTGGTCATCCGCAGTTCCTTCTCATGCTGCCAGCGCTGAAAAATGTAATCGGCCGCCGCCAGAAAAATGAGGGCCAAGCACACGAAAAAGCCGATCTGGAAGGCAATCCAGTCGAACTCCTGCAAGATATCCGCCACGGACATCTGCATCAGGTCGGGCATCCGCGGCATGTTTTTCATAACCAGCACGTAAGCGATGGTTCCGACAGTCACCAGCTTGAGAATCGATTTGGGGAGTTCCGCCAGGGTTTTGGCGGAGACTAGGCGCCTGAAACCGGAAATGGGATTGACTTTGGTCAACTTCGGCGTGATCGTCTCCGTGGAAAAGAGCAGGCCGATCTGAATCACATTCCCGAAAACGCCGGCCACCAGCACCGCCAGCATGAAAGGCAGCAGGATGTATAATCCGCTCTGCAGGCTCAGGACCAGCAAGTCGCGCGCGGTGAGAATATCGGACAGCAGCATGCCGTTCAGGTTGGTGAAGATGCCGTGCATGAACTGCATGAGCGACCGGATCATCCAGCCGCCGCCAAAGAAAAAAAATCCCAGAGAGACCACCAGGATCAGCACCGAGGGGACTTCGCGGCTCATGGCCACCTGCCCTTTCTTACGGGCGTCGGACCGCTTTTTAGGCGATGCGGGTTCGGTCCTTTCCTGGTCGGGTTTTTCCGGCATGCGCTTTTCCTAAGTCCCCATGGCTCGCATCAACAACAAAACGGATTGCCCCATGTCCGCAAACGTCCGACTGAGAAACTCACCCATGTACGGCAGGCTCATCCCGAGAAAAATCAAGCCGATGGCAATTTTCAAGGGCATGGCCACGATGAAGATGTTCATCTGGGGGATGGTCCGGGCAACCAGGCCGAGGGCGGCACTGGTGATGAGCAGCGACACGATGACCGGTGCCCCGATTTTCAAGGCGACGATGAACATGTTCCCTGCCAGGCGAACGATGTGCTGCATGACATCCTGGTTGAACCCGAATCCGAAAAGCGGTACGAGCTGGAAACTCTCCACCATGGCCCGCAGCATGAACAGGTGGGCATTGATCGCCAGAAACACTAAAATCGCGATCAGGTTGTAGAAGGTTGCCAGGATCGGTACCTGGGCACTGGTCGCCGGATCCATGACGTTGGCAATGGCCATGCCCATCTGGTACCCGGCCATCTGGCCGGCCATCTGAAACCCGGCAAAGAGGGTCCGCACCGCCAACCCGATCAGAATGCCGATCATCAATTCACAGGCCGCCGCCAGGGCCAGCTCGGGAATGGTGCCAAACAGCGGCCGCACCTGTCCACTCAGGAGCGGATAAAGAACGATCGCTACCGCCAGGGCAAAACCGAATTTAAACAAGCTGGTAATTGCACGGCTGTTGAATATCGGCAGGAACATGAAGATGGCGCCCACCCGCAGGAAGATGAAAAGCAAAAGCTGCAATTGGGGCATCTGGACGGATATGGAGAGCATCTTCTTTTTTTTGCCTCTTTATGGTTTTCTGGCTTTTTCTCTTAATCTTAATCTTAATCTTGCTCTTAATCTCAATTGATTTTAGATTCTCAGAAAGACCGCGGGATTAAGATTAAGAGCAAGATTACGATTAATAAGATGAGGGTTTCGCCCTCACCTGATATACATGGGAATACTGCCAAACAGGTTGTTGACGAAATCGATCATCAACTGCAGCATCCAGGGAAAGAACATCAACAGGGCCAGGGCCACCACCAGCATTTTCGGAATGAAGGTCATGGTCATTTCATTGAGTTGGGTCACGGATTGAAAGAGACTGACCAGCAGGCCGACTACCAGTCCGGAAAGCAGCATGGGGGCGGCCAGTAAAATAGCGGTTTTGATGGCACTGACGAATATTCCGGTGACGATTTCCGGTGTCATGTTTCTTTCTCCGGTTACAAAAAGCTTTTGACCAGGGACCCAATGATCAGGTACCACCCGTCGGCGAGTACAAACAGCATCAGTTTAAACGGCAGGGAGACCATCACCGGCGGCAGCATCATCATGCCCATGGACAACAGCACGCTGGCCACCACCATGTCGACGATCAGAAAGGGCACATAAAGCAGAAGTCCGATCTGGAAGGCAGTTTTGACCTCGCTGATGATAAAGGCCGGGATCAGCACCGTCATCGGCACATCGTGCATGGTCCGGGGACGGTCGATTCGGGAAATATCTACAAACAAGGCCAGTTCCTTCTCTTTGGTCTGTTTGAACATAAACTGCCGCACCGGTTTCAGGGCATTTTCAAAAGCCTAGTCCCGGCTGATGGATTCATTGAGATACGGCTGCAGGGCATTGGTATTCACCGCCTGCCAGATCGGCGTCATGATAAAAATGCTCAAAAAGAGGGCGATCCCGATGATGACCTGGTTGGGAGGCATCTGGTGGGTGCCCATGGCCTGGCGCAACAGGGACAGCACCATGACGATCCGCGTGAAGGAGGTCAGCATGATCAAAATGGCCGGCGCCAGGGACAGCACCGTCATCAGCAGAAAGATTTCCATGATCACGGCGGGTTTGCCCAGACCGTCACTGGGGTCGATGCCGACACTTAAAAAATTGCGTACCTGGGTTCCGCTCTCCGCGTAGCACTCCACCGGCCCGCTGATCCAGATAAGGACGGCCAAAGCCAGGAGGACTCCGGTTTGAATAACTTGTCTGCGCATAGGGCTTCCGTTGCTTATCCCGCTTTGAAGGTTGACTGCTGTCGATCTTAACAGGATCAACGCAATAGCTATGCCAAGCCGGATCGGCCCCGCTGTAATAAGATCCCCCCAATTACATTTTTTGTAATATTAATAATGTTTTCAGCCAGATGTCGTATAGATAGGCATTGCCGGATATTGCTGCAACCAGGTAGCTGAACGCTGTGAGCGGCTGCCAAAGCATTGACAGCGCAGGTTGGAAATCTGACGCCGGATGACACCGCAAACAGGTGCTGCCCGGGATACGGGTCTAGGGTTCGAGCGGCTGATCCTTGGTGGATTTACTACTGAATCGGTTGAGCAGGTTGGAAAAAGTGGGTTGGACCGGCTGGGTGGACAATTCCGCGACCAGATCCCGGTCTTCGATCTTGCTGAGCAGTGTCAGATTGTCACCGGCAATCCCCACCACGAGGATATCCCCGGGCACCTGGATCAACGCTATGCTTTTTTTCGGTGCCACCGGCCGCGTGCTCAGGACGTTGATCAACTGCCGACCGGACACCGGGCCGCCAGACCGGGTCGCCCGCTTGATCAGAAGCAACAGGCCAACAGCCCCTCCGGCCATAAGCAGGAGGAAACCCAGCATCTTCACAAAGGTGGCGGTAAATTCAGGGTCGCTTGTCATTTGAGTTTCTTGATGCGTTCCATGGGGCTTACAATCTCGGTCAGCCGGATACCGTAGTTTTCATTCACCGATACGACCTCCCCCCTGGCGATCAGTTTCTGGTTGGCCATTATTTCCAGGGTTTCTCCGGTCGCCTTGTGCAGCTCGATGACCGACCCCTGGCCCAACTTGAGCAGGTCGTGAATCAACATACTGGTTCTGCCCAGCTCAACGGTGATCTGCAAGGGAATATCAAGTATGAAATCAAGACTTTCCTCAAACGAAGCCCCCTGGTCACCCGGTGCGGCGCCGCCGCCGGTATTTTGACCGGCTGCTTCGGCGGCAACTTGACCGCCCGGGGCCTGCAGGGCGGGGTTTTCCGGGTTGCCGGTCTCGATTGTGTCATTTTCTGCCATCATCAACGTCCTTTCCTTTCTATGGGCTGTTTCCCATTAAAAACAGCGCTTAGCTGACGAATCATCGTTTAATCATGTCCGTTAACTGCACGGCCCGATTCCCCTTCACGATACCGGGGAAGCCTTTGTACTTCGGCACACTTTCTATGTTGATGTTCAAAGGATCGGCCGGCCCTTTGTCCAACCGGATGACATCGTCGACCTTCATAGTGAGCAGATCACGGACCGTCTGATGGGTCCGCCCCAGTTCGGAGACAACCGTTACATCGGTCTCCTTGATCAGGGCCTGCAGCTGGGAACTGAAGGCATCCTCCAAATCCTTTTCGCGCATGTACTTCGAGGAGAGTTTGTCCTTGATCGGTTCCAGCATCCGATAGGAGACGCATAAATGCATGTTGTCTGAAAATTCGGCCCCGGTCACCGAAAGGACAATGACAATGAGAAGGTCTTCCGGGCTCACCAGGTGGACATATTCGGGTTTGGTTTCCGTCTTTTTCAGGTTCACCTTCACGGGGAACACGATCTGCCAGGCTTTTTCAAGATCACTGAATATCTCGATCGAAAACTTGGCCATCATCCGCTTTTCAATGAAGGTGAATTCGCGGATATCTTCAAGAGGCTTGCCGTCACCGCCGAACATGCAATCGATCAACGAATATACCAGACTCGGTTCAATGGCCAGCAGGGAGGAACCAATCAAAGGTTCCATGGTAAAAGCCGCGAAACTGGTCGGATTCGAAAAAGCCTGAATGAATTCACCGTATTTCACCATTTCCGTCGAGACCATTTCCACGCCGATGGGTTTATGCAAAGACGCGCTCATGGTCGTTTCCAACAGGCTGGAGAATTTGTCGTAGACCTCCTCAAGGGCATAAAACTGGTGCCGCAGCATGGCGCCCTGGGCCATGAGATCGTATTCTTTTACTTCAAGTTCTTGTTGTGCCGGCGTGTCGAAATCAAAATCGACATCGCCCTGGTCCATGGCGCCCAGCAGCGCATCAATTTCTTCCTGGGACAGAACATTTTCCGACATGGTAACCTCGCCTATTGGATGACAAATTCGGTGAAATAGATGTTGGTTACTTCACCGGTCGTCATGAAACTATTGATTTCGTCGATCAACTGGTCCCGCAATTCCATTTTACCGTCCACGGTATTGATGTCCTCGGCTTTTTTGCTGGGCAGGATCATCAGCATGGCATTGCGGACCTGCGGCAGCCGCTGGTCCAGTTCCGTGCGCAGCAGTTCATCCGCCAGTTCCAGTTCCATGGTGACCCGCAGGTAGCGGTTGCCGCCGGCTTCAGCCAGGTTGACCACAAAAGAGTCCAGGGAGTACATGGGACCGATGGTATCCGGCTCCTCTTCACCTTCCGCGCCTTCTTCGGTGGCGGCAGTTTCCGTTCCGGCCACATTCATTTGCGCCATTTTGCTCCAAAGCATGAAAAATCCACCGCCGATAGCAGCCATAAATATAAACACGGCAATACTAATGATGATGATGATTTTCTTTGACATTTAAGTCCTCCCCGGGTCCCGTGTATCGGAAACCGATTAAGGGTGTGATCAATTTTCCGGAACCGGCATTTTATTTGGCAATGTCGCCAGTCCATGCAGAACCGTACTCCACCCAAATGTTTAGCAAGAACAATGCCATCATATCCACACCGGCAGAATTGTCTGCGGGGTTGACGCATCTACCCCGGACTCAACAATGCCAAATCAGTCTTTAACACTTTGAAATTTAAATATTTAATGTAACTTTGCGGACCATGGAAAATGGCAGGCGGGCAGCAGGCCCCGGGGGCTGTTCCGGAGCGGAAACTTCAAAGTTGTCAATGCTTTGACGATTGGATCGCCGGCCGGTACCGCAGTCAACCCGGACGCGCTGGGACGGCCCGCTCGCCCGCAGGCCCAAGCAGGGCCTGCGGTGCGGCGGCAGGATAACCAGATAGGTTTTCATGATGTCAGGGCCGGTGATTATTACCGTTTCATGCCAATGAGCGAAGTCAGGATTTCGTCACTGGTCGTAATGACCTTGGCGTTCGCTTGAAAAGCTTTCTGGGTGACGATCATCTTGGAAAACTCGCTGGCGATGTCCACATTGGACATTTCCAGGTTCTGGGCAATGACTTTTCCCAGGCCGGACACGCCCGAAACACCGCCGGTGGCGGACAGCGGCGCACCGGAATCATTGGACTGGGCATAGATGTTGCCGCCCTTTTTGGTAAGTCCCAGAAGATTCGGGAAGTTATAAAGAGAGACCTGCCAGAGGTTCTCCTTGGCGCCGGAGGCCTTGTTGATCCCGGTAATGATCCCGTCGTTCTCCATGGCATAGTCCCGGTGGGTCGCTGCTGCGGTCACATCCACCTGGATATTAACCGGTGCGGCTGCCGGTGGCGAGGCCGGGAAGCCGCCGGTGATGTCATATCCCTGCACGATCTGATCGCCGGGGTTGACCAGGTAGCCGTTGCCGTCAAATACGAAGTTGCCGGCCCGGGTGTAATACAGTTCGATCCCCGTGGGGCCACCTTCGCGAACCTGGAAGAATCCCTGACCGGAGATGGCCAAGTCGGTCGGGTTGCCGGTCGGCTCCAGGGAACCCTGAGCCAGCTGCTCCGTAATCCCGGCCAGGGCCACACCGGCCCCGGGGTTAAAACCGGATCCTCCCGTCTCGTTGAGCAGGTTCGCAAATTGGACGGTCGAACCCTTGAAAGCGGTGGTGGTCACGTTGGCGATATTGTCGCCGATGACTGTCATGGTATCTTTCTGAACGCCTAATCCGGAAATTGCGGTAAATAATGAACCTATCATGGTTATTCCCCTTTGCTATGGTGTTATTTACTAATCATTACAGTTAAATGCTTATCTTGCGTATATCTGCCAGGGTCACTTCACGGCCGCCCACAGTGATGTAGGCCGTGTCGTCCCTGAAATTGATTTCGGTGGCCTGGCCGCTGAAAACCGTCTCGGTTGCAACCGGGTGGCCATTGCCGTCTGCGGCCAGGACTTCGATAAAATAGGTGCCATCCGGTGCGGCCATACCCTGGCTGTCGAGCCCGTCCCAGGTGAACAGGTGTTCACCAGCGGCCCGGGCGCCACTGTCGATAGAGGCGACATAGTGACCGGCACCGTTGTAGACTTTCAGGTAGGTTTCGGCCGCATCCGCAGTGAGTCTGTACCGCAGGTCGCTGACGCCGCCGTTGGCCAGGGTGAAGCTGTCCCCGGCTGCGGTCACGGTCTTGCCCAGGTAATCAGCTGCCCGGGAGTTGTTCGCGGCCGCCTGGTTCGTTTTCAGCTGCTGGATCTCGGCATCGATGTTCTGCAGGGCCTCCAGGGAGCTGAACTGGGCCAGTTGGGCTGTGTATTCGGTGCCGTCCATGGGGTTCAGCGGATCCTGGTTCTTCATCTGGGTCACCAAAAGTTTAAGAAAGTCGTCTTTGCCCAGGACTGTGCCGGAGGCACTTGCGGTGGTGTTGTCGGTGGTCTGAACAAAGTTTTCAATGGCGCTTACTGTCATTTTTCTATTCCTCGTTTGGTCGGTGAGCTTTAGGCGAAGACCCCGACCAGGGTTCCTTCCGCGTCTTCATCCTCTTCGGCCTGCATCTGCCGGGCCCGGTCATCACCAGGCGCATGGTCCCGCCCGCCGTGTTGGGCGGTACCCCGCCCATGCTTGGCAAAACCACCCCGTTGACCGGCCGCATCTTTTTCAGCCGGATCACCGGTGGCCAGGACCTCCACGTCCAGCTTTTCCACGTTCAGACCCAGAGCATTGAGGTCTGCACGCAGCTGGCCGATATTATTCTCAATAATGTCTCGGGCCATGGCGGTTTCAGCTACCATTTTGACACTGATCGTCTGGTCCTGGGCCAGTACTTTCAGCTGCATTTGCCCCAGGGTTTCCGGTTTCAACTGCATGCGGATTTCATTGCCCCCATTTTTGGGTTGCAGCCGGATCCGGCTGGAAATTTGTTCCAGCACCCGCGCTTCGGATACCCGGTCCAGGACTGTTTTTTCAGTCTCGGGTGTCGCCGTGGCTGGGGCGGCGGATTGCGCCTTTGGGGCAGTCGCAGCCGGCTCGGCCGGTTTGATTTTGGGCTCGACAAGATCGATCCTGGTCTGTTCACCGCCCCGGGCCTCGCGGACGGTCTGGCCATAGGTGCTGTCGCTGCCGCTGGTTTCCCGATCGCCCACATGGAACGCGGCTTTGGCAGCTTTCTTGGATTCAGGCGCAGCGGCCGTTTTACGAACAGTATGTGGCGTTTTCAGGTTGAGCCTATCTTCATTGTGCCCCTGGAGAACATGCGGGGACGCTGCCGGTATATTTTTTGAGCCGCCGGCCGGCATCGCCTTGGCGGTCTCAACCTCTAGCGGGGTGCTCTGCAGCGCTGGTTCCGCTCTTTGCGTTCCGGCGGCCGACTGCGGTTCTTGTGTGGTTGATACAACCGTCGCGGTCTGTCTGGTAGCCAAGGGCGCCGGAGCAGCATTGGCCCGCGTTGCCGCTGGTCTGGGGGCAACCGTTGCGGTGGAACCGTCCGCCTGCCCGGACCTGGAAACGTTCACTGCGGCGGCCGGCTTTGATGTAACCGGCTGGTCATTGTTGACAACCGGAACCTTGGGCAGATCGGCTTTGGCCGCAGTAGATTTGGCAACCACGGTCTGGCTGTTCGCTTCTGCAGCAACCGGCCGGTTTACCCGGTTGCCCGGGTGTGCGGTGTCTGATTTACGAGCGGCTTGGGACTCACCTTCTATTGCGGTGACCTTAATCTCCGCTGCGGTCTGACGCATCCGTGGATGAGGGTCCTGTTTCACCTCGGCCGTGGCCTGTCGGTCAGCGGGTTTGTCCGCACCGGGTCCAGCCTTTGGGTCCAGGGCGGCCAGGCGCGGGTTCTCGGCGGTGGCAGCTTTCAGGGCGGTTTTGGCGTTCCCCAAATTCGAAACAGGCGTACGCCGGCCGGCTGCGGCATTTTTCAGGTTCAGAATCCGAACCCCGTTGCCCTTGCTCGGTTTGTCGGGGGATGCTGCCCCGGAGACTTCGGCAGTTTTGGTCGTTTCCCGGGTCGCCCCGGTTTGCATTTTATCCGGGCCCGCAACCGGCGGTGTCATCTTCTGGCCGGATACTTTGCTCAACCGCCTGATCAGTGCGCTGGTAACACTGTCCAGGCCCTGTTGCGCGCGACCTGAACTGAGGCGGGCCTTGACCGGTTTCAGTATTGCCACGGTTTGTTCCGGCGTTGCAACGGCCTTACTTCCCGGATTGGCTGGGGTGGATTCAGGGGCCGCCGTCTAGAGCGGTCACCACGGGCGCCCAGGGCGACAGCCGGGCGGCGCCCGGCCGGCCACGCACGTAAAATCTCATTCAGGACGTCGCCCAGACGAGTCAGCCGCGGCTCCTGGGCGGTTAATTCCGGACCGGCGGCGGCCGGCAGGTCATCAGATTGGGCCGGACTCTTTTTCGAAACCAGGCGCAGTGACGTTAAAAAATCCGCCCCGCTCTTCCCGGTGGCGCCGGTCTTTTGACTGGCTGCGGCATTCCCGGCTTTGCCGGCGGTCTTGCCGACTTTGCCTTGGCGACCAGCGTTCTCGGTTTGAATATCAAAAAGCTCCAGTTGCATATGAATCCTCATTTATTAAGCGTGCGGGTTTCCAGTTGGCCAACACAAATTGCAGGGCCTGTGCCAGCCATCCCAAAAAAGCTGCTCAGATTTCCTTCGGAATTTCATTGCCTGTTTTCATTATATATTCAACAGGTTAGACGAGAGCTTCAATGTAGTGGTTTTTTTACGAGGCCGACGGCCCAGGCAACCGACCCGCAGGATAGGCAAGTTTTTCCGTGCTAGGGGTAATCTTTTCCGCCTGCGGGGTTCACCGGATGCCGTGCCTGGTGCATTAATTTAGACACGAAAAGAAGCATAGCCCAGAGGGCCAGGCTTTTGGGGGACCGAAAAGGAAACATTGCCAAACACAAAGCAAAACCATTGCATCGCGCAGAGGCGCAGAGGCGCAGAGAAAGTCAAAACCAGAATTTCGTCGCACTAGCGTGCGAAAAACTAATTCAAGGCCTTTTGGGTTTATCCGGCGAAGCCGGTAATATTTGTGGTTTTCTCTGCGCCTCTGCGTCTCTGCGCGAGAATAATGTTCATACGGTACAGCCAAATATCTTTGACCCCCGTGAAACGGGACAGGCTCCCGAATAGCGGGACAAGTTTGGCCCTGAAGACCAGGTTTTAGAAGGCTGAATTATCAGAGCTTGGTAATGGCCGTAAAAATGTTTTTGAAGTTGGTTGCGGATTGGCTGCGGCGGGATCAGCTTTATTGGCGGTTAAACAGGCTGATCGCGGTTTCGTCGGCTGACTTCATCTCTTGCTTGCGCAGCTTCTCGCGGTCGGCTTGCAGTCCTTTTTCCTTGAGGTTCTCCAAAATCTTGCGCCCCTTCATGGCCTCTACGACTTCATCACGTTTGGCCGCCAGGTTTTCCTCCAGTCGCTCGAGGGCCTGCTGCATTTCGTAAGCTTCGATGGACAGGCGCTTGAAATATTCGGTATAGAGTCGCAGTTCGGCAATCCGGGCCCCTTCAGCACCTATCCGCCGCAGTTTGGCACTGCAGCGTTCCCGCGAAACGATCAACTCCTGGAGGGCATTTGTGCGGACATTGAACTGTTCCTGGATCGCAGCAAGTTCCTTTTGCAGGGATTCTTCGATATGCTTGCGCTGGGTAAGCAGCGGCTCGAGGGTAAAAACGTACATGGCGTTCCCGGATTCTGTGGAATAGCGATCTGGCCCGGCCTATAGAGATTGTGGTGATATCAATTGCGGCCGGTCAACTCCATCAGCCGCTGGAGTCCTTCGTCATAGGAAACCTGCTCATCGATGCCCTGGCATAGATAGGCGTTGATATCATCAAGCATGTCAATGGCCTGATCGATTTTCGGATTGCTGCCTTTCACATAGGCCCCGATATTGATCAGGTCTTCCGCTTTTTTGTGGGTATCCAGGATTGATTTGATCATCCCGGCCGATTGCTGCTGGTTCGCGTTGGTAATGTCGACCATGACGCGGCTGATGCTCTTCATCACGTCGATGGCCGGGTAGTGGTTCTGCATGGCCAGGTCACGGGACAGAACAATGTGGCCGTCGAGGATGGAACGCACCGCATCAGCGATGGGTTCATCCATATCATCACCTTCAACCAATACCGTGTAAAGACCCGTTATGGTTCCGTAATTGGACGACGTTCCGGCTCTCTCGAGTAATTTCGGCAGCAGGGTGAAGACCGACGGTGTGTAGCCCTTGGTAGTGGGCGGCTCACCCAGGGCCAGACCGATTTCCCGCTGGGCCATGGCAAAGCGGGTCACCGAATCCATCATCAGATTCACATGCATGCCCTGGTCCCGGAAATACTCGGCCACGGCGGTGGCAATAAACGCCCCCCGCATCCGGATCAACGGCAGGTGATCGGAAGTTGCCACGACCACAACCGACCGCCGTAATCCCTGCGGACCAAGCTCTTTCTCGATAAAATCGTTCAACTCCCGCCCGCGTTCCCCGATCAGGGCGATGACATTGACATCGGCGCTGGTATTGCGGGCAATCATGCCCATCAGGACACTCTTGCCCACCCCGGATCCAGAAAAAATACCCATCCGCTGGCCGCAGCCGACGGAAAGCAACCCGTTGATGGCCCGGATACCGATATCCAGGGGCTGATTGATGCGTTTGCGTTCCAGGGGATTGATGGGATTGCCGTAAATCGGATAGGCCGCTTTACTCGGGATGGGGCCTTTGCCGTCAATGGGATTGCCGAGACCGTCGATCACCCGGCCCAACAGACCGTCTCCCACCGCAATGGTCGCCCGTTCGTTGTGGGCCACCACCAGGCTCCCCGGTCCTATGCCGCGAATTTCTTCCAGCGGCATCAGCAGCACCCGGTTGCCGCGAAATCCCTGGATTTCGGCCCGGATAGCCGGCTGGTTGCCCATGGGGTGGATGTCGCAAATCGCACCGATCCGACTGGCGGGACCATTGGCCTCGATCACCAGACCGATAACCTTGGTCACTTTCCCGCAGAGCATCATCGGGTCCACCTCTGCCAGGCGATCTTGATAGCGCTGTAGGTCGATATAACGTGCCATGTTTACTTGGTATATTTCGACTTTTCCAGCTCGGCGGCGAAAGCGGATTCGATTTGATCGAGCTGGTTCTCAATGCGGGCATCCACGGTACCGAAATTGGTTTCCACGACACACCCGCCCGTGGTGATGGCGGCATCGGCTTCAAAATGGACATTCTCGAGTTTTTCCACGTGCGGCAAAAACTCGAACAGGGCGGTCTGCACGGCATCCAAATCCTGGGGATTGATCCTGATTTTGACTTTTTCGTGGTTAATTACTTTATCGAGGGCCCCCTTCACGACGTTGAGCACTATCTGCCGGTCAAGTGATATTTCCTGGCCTATTATTTGACGCGCCACCGCCAGAGCCAGGTCGACCGTTTCCGTTTCGGCCTTTGCATAGAGCTGTTTGCGGTATTTTTCGATGTCCATGTACGCCCGGCGCAGTTTCTGGATCACGCTCTCCAGTTCGGCGGACACAACCTGCTTGCCCTTTTCCAGGCCCGCGGCCATACCGGCCTCGCGGGCCTGTTGTTTTTCCAGCTCCAAGGCCTGCCGCAGCTTGTCCGACTCGCTCGGATCGGCTTCTGCAACCGCCTCCATGCGCCGGAAGGACCCTTCCTCTTCGGCGTCGCTGCCCCGCACTACGCTGGCATCGTCCGGTAAATCCGGAAAGTTGTGAAAGCGCATGGATTCGCGCGGGGCCGGGTCATTTCCAAATGCCTTACGCAATGAACTCTTCGCCCCCTCTGCCGCTGATGATGAGTTCGCCCTTCTCTTCCATATCCTGGATCAGCTTGGTAATCGTCTGCTGGGAGTTTTCAACGTCGCGCATCCGAACCGAGCCGGCAGATTCGATTTCCTCCTTGACAATATCCGCCGCACGAGTGGACATGTTCTTGAAAATCTTGGCTTTTACCTCTTCCGAAGCCGCCTTGAGCGCTATTGCCAGCTCCTTGGTTTCCACCTTGCGGAGCATCGCCTGGAGACCCTTGTCATCCACAAAGACCAGGTCCTCAAAGACGAACATGAGCTGCTTGATCTCGGCGGCCATCTCCGGGTCGTCGTCTTCAATCTCATCCATAACAAGCTGGGAGGTGGCTGCATCCGCCTGGTTAAGAATTTCCGCCAGTTGGCCGATCCCGCCCACCTTATGGGTCACCGTGCCCTGCTCCTTGCTCAGCACTTCTTCGAAGACTCTTTCGATTTCATCGATCATCCCGGAGACGATCTTTTCCGAATTGGCACTCCGCAGGGCGATTTCCGTCTTTTTTTCATCCGGCAGCCGGCTGAGAACTTCACTGGCCATTTCGGGCTTCAGGTGCACCAGGATAACCGCAATGGTCTGGGGGTGTTCTTCCCGGATGAGCTGGACGAGATGGTCCGGATCCAGGGCAAACAGGGACTTCAGGTTTGAGGGTTTGGGAATATCGCGTTTATAGCTTTTCGGTTTCTTTTTCTCTTCGGGCGGTTGCTGGTGTTCGATCTGCTTCCGGCCGCCCTGGGCCGCCCCCTGCAAAGCCCTGACAAAGTCCTCGGCCACCTGTTCGACCAGGTCCGGGGAAATATCGCCCATCTGGGAAAGATGCCCGGCCAGAAGCTTATTCTCTTCCTTGTCAAGGCGCTCCATGATGGCCATGCGGGTATCTTCTCTGAGCGATTTCAAGATGATGGCTACTTTAACCGACCCGGCAAGGTTTGCTGTCTCCATTTACTTTTCGTCCTTTATCCAATCTTTCATGATATCCACGCCGCCTTCGCTGGCCGCCAGCAGCAGCTGGGTGGCCTGTTCCTGGTAGGGCAGTTTGGCCAGCTGGTTGCCCCCGCCCTCGGCTTCACTGACCGTTACGGGCAGCTGCTTGAGCATTTCAACCCCTTGGGCGCCGCCGGCCGTCAGCCAGCGGACGATGGGCCGTATGATGAACAGGAAGGTGAACATCATAAAAACAATGAGTATGCCGTATTTGTAAAAGGGCGCATACTGCTTTACCTTGTCGAGCAAGCCCGGCTCAGGCTGCGGCTCCGTTTCAACCGGCTTGGTCGTTTTAAACGGGATATTGGCCACTTCAATCGTGTCACCCCGGGCCGCGCTGTAGTTGACGGCACTTTTAATGATATTTTCGAGCTTGGCCATCTCCTCATCCGTGCGCGGGATATAGATAAAGTCGCTGGTGCCATCCTTGTTCTCTACCTGCCGGTAGTGGCCGTCGATCATGACCGCCACGGAAATACGCTCCACCTGTCCGGTCGGCGCAACCACCCGGCTGACCACTTTGCCGATCTCATAATTCACAACCCGGTCGGCGGTCTGGTGGGTCGTACCCCCGCTTTTGGTTGTCTGCTGGGCTCCGCGGGATGTCATATTGGGCACGGCGCCCGGGACACCGGACGGTGTGGATTTAAGGGTGCTGGAAGTCTGGTCATGCACCTTCTCGCTGCGGACCACCCAGTTGTCCGCCAGGTACCGCTCTTCGGTATGCTCGCGCTGGTTGAAATTGATGGACGCGCTCAACCGGACAATCGCTTTGCCGGTACCCAGGGCATTTTCCAGCATGGTCTTAACCCGGTCCTCGAGTTTTTTCTCGAGGGTTTCCTGGAAGACGAGCTGGTCGGTTGACAGGGTGCTCTCCTTGGCCCCCTTCTCGCCGCGGGTCAGCAGTTTGCCGTAGCTGTCCACGATGGTGACGTTCGCGGGGTTCAGACCGGAAATGCTGGAGGAGACCAGGTTCACAATGCCCTGGACCTGGTTGAGGTTCAAGGTGCGCCCGGACCTGAGTTTCAAAATGACCGATGCCGTGGCCGGTTCGTCCTGTTCCATAAATATGGACTTGTTGGCCATGACCAGGTGCACCCGGGAACTTTCGACTTCATCAAACCGGTTGATAGTCCGGGACAACTCGCCCTGCAGCGCCCGTTGGTAATTGACATTCTGCATGAATTCGGTCATCCCCAGGCGGGTGTTGTCAAATAATTCGAACCCCACGGCACTGCCCTGGGTAAGTCCCTGGGAGGCCAGTTCCAGGCGCAGTTCGTAGACCTGCTCCTGGGGCACCATGATCGATTTCCCATTGGCGGCAATCTGGTAAGGGATCTTGCGCTCCTTCAGTTTCTCGTAGATTGCCGCGGAATCCTCTATCGAAAGATCCGAAAACAGAATCTGGTACTCCGGCCGGGCGGCCCAGGTCGTCAGCAGGATGAAGCCGGTCATGGTGGCGGCCACCAGCAGGAAAAGCCCGACCTTCTTGCCGGTGCTCAGACTGTCGGATAATACTTTCAACTGGCCGGGGATATCTTCGATCGCCATTTTGTCTGCTCCTTCGCCGCCTATACGGGCATCCGCATGATGGTTTCATAGGCCGATACAATTTTGTTCCTGACCTGCATGAGCAGCTTGAACGAAATCTCGGCTTTCTCCATTTCAATCATGGTCCGATGAATTTCCTTGCCCTTGTTCATGGCCAGCTCTTCAATGGACCGGTTGGCCTGGTTGTGGTCCTGCTCCGCCTTGTTGATGGCGCCGCGCAGCATGTTGCCAAATCCGCCCTGTGAATTCTGGGGACGCTCAAGTTTGGCGCTCCCGGGGGTCGGCAGGCTCCTTGTGATTGAATCAATGCTGATATTTTTCATTTTATTTACCTATCTCCAGGGCTTTGAGCGCCATATCTTTGGCGGATTTGATGGCCGCCGTGTTGGCCTCATAGCCGCGTGTGGCGGATAGAAGGTTCACCATCTCTTCCATCATGTTGATATTGGGGATGGCCACATACCCTTTCTCATAGGCATCGGGGTGCCCGGGATTGTATTTCAAAAGGGGCTTTTTGGAATCATTGATGACGCCGGCCACCTTGACACCGTTTTGCCTGGCGCCGATGGTCTCGCGCATGACATCGGAAAATGAGCTCTCGACCGGTTCGGTGCTGAAAACCACATCTTTGCGCTTGTAGGGCCCCCCTTCCGGTGTCCGCGTGGTGTGCATGTTGGCCAGGTTGCTCGAGATGACCGTCATCCTGACCCGCTGGGCTGTCAGCCCGGAAGAACTGATTTTAAGGGCGTCAATAAAATTCATGTTGTCCCTCCTCGGATGACTTCTTTCAGCATCCTGAATTTCTTGGAAATAGTTTGGGCAAGGGCGTTATAAAGCAGGTTGTTCTCTGCCAAGTTGCTCATGCTGCGATCGAGGTCGACGGTGTTCTGGTCCCCCTTGTTGATCAATTTCTCGTGCTCGACGAAACGGGTCCGAATGCCACCGGAATCCTGGACAGCATCGGAAAAATGGTCCGGATTCGTACTGGCCATCTGCATGCCGTCGGTCGCGCGCGCATGGATCCGGTCGGCCTCTTCGTCCATCACGATGTCGAATGACTTGAAACCCGGGGTATCCGCATTGACAATGTTCGATAGAATCACATTGTGTCGTTGGGACCTGAAATCCAGGACTTTTTCCAGGATTGAAACGGTACCGCCGAACAGGGTTTTATTTTCCATGATTTCTCCACTTATCGGGATTCCAATGTCACCGGTGCCGAACTCGGGCTGCTGCGGCTGCCGGTGGGCGTTTCACACTTATGTGATATAGTTCGCAAATTTCATACCAAGCCGCCCCTGCTTTCAGGCCGCGTTTTTCTCCCGGTATTCCTTCAGCTTGTTGCGCAGGGTCCGGATGCTGATTCCCAGCATTTCGGCTGCCTGGGTCCGGTTGTCGTTGACTTTTCTAAGGGTACGCGCGATCAATTCCTTTTCCATCTCCTTGACGGACATGCCCGGGCGCAGTTCAATGGTATTGGACCCGCCGGCCGGTTCGTCTTCCAGCAAAATCTGGCCGGCCGGCAATTTTCCGCCGCTGGTGATTATCACCGCCCGCTCCATGGTGTTTTCAAGCTCGCGAATATTGCCCGGCCAGTCGTAGGCCTGCAGTTTACGCGCGGCGTTGGCTGTCAGGTTCAAGACCGGCTTCCGGTTTTCCCGGCAATATCTGTCTATGAAATGCTCGGCCAGCGGCAGGATATCATCCGGACGCTTGCGCAGTGGCGGCAGCGTCAGGGGAATGACATTGATCCGGTAATACAGATCTTTGCGGAACTTGCCGTCTTCAACGGCCTGTTTGAGATCCACATTGCTGACGGCAATCACCCGGGTACTGATGGGAGCCGGCTGGCGACCGCCCACCCGGTCGATTTCCCTTTCCTGGAGAACCCGGAGCAGTTTGGCCTGCAGCGGCAGCGCCATTTCCGAAATTTCATCCAGCAGGATCGTACCGTTGCCGGCCAGTTCGAACTTTCCGAGTTTCCGGCCCACCGCCCCGGTAAACGCCCCTTTTTCATGCCCGAACAACTCGCTCTCGGCCAGTTGTTCCGGCAGGGCCGCGCAGTTCAAGGCCACAAACGGGTTCGCGCTGACCTGGCTGTGGTGATGAATATAAGCGGCCAGCAGTTCCTTACCGGTTCCGCTTTCACCAAGAATCAAAACGGTGGCCTGGCTTTGGGCGACATTTTCAGCCAGTTGCAGAAGCTCCCGGACTTTGGGATCCCGGGCGACAATGCGCTTCGCACGGACATCGGAACCAGGTGCATCACCATTTGCCAAGCCGTTATCATCCGGGGCAAGCGCCTTTTGAAGGGCCAGGATCAAGGTCTCCGGATGGACCGGCTTGAGCAGATAATCCACCGCACCGGCCTGCATGGCCGCCACCGCCCCACGTACGGAACCTGTTTCGGCTGTCGCAATCACCGGCAGGTGGGGTGCTTGGCCGTGTATTTCGGCCAGCAGTTGGGTATAGTCCCTGCCCGGCAGATCAGTATCCGCAATCACGAGGCGGTATTCATCCAGGTCAACATCATGTAATGCCGTTCGTCCGGCCGGGAGGATATCGATCCGGTACCCGCTTTCGGCCAGGACCGCCTCGAGTGGTTTGGCAATCGTTGCGGCTCTGTCTATGATCAGTATAGTGTCCAAACGGTATTCCTCTGCGTACACTCCCACGAAATTTATAGACTGAATCGTAACCGGATAATCGCAAGATGCATGCCAGCCAATTCTCAGCCTGCGTCCGGGATGCGCAGATTCAGACCTGTAAGATATCAACGGTTGTGGTAATATCTAATAACATTACAACCACTTGAAACCAGAATGAATGCAGGGTGGAAAATCGAGGTGACCGCACGACAGGTGCAAACCAGGTTGACCAATGTATTGCCGGCCAGGCTGTCAAAACCGAAACTCTGTCGTGTCAAGGCGTTGACGCCTGATTGTTCTCCCAAACACAAATAAGTAGCGCGGTCGCTATCCGGTCCCGACGCACGGCGATACGGCGCCGCCCCTAACGGAAGAAAACATGCTTGGAAACTTAGGGCGCCGGCTGGCAACCTGGCGGCCCGGCAGGCTTGCACTCAAACCGTTCAATGGGAGGAACGTTGCGGGAGAATAGATGAAAGGCTGGTGGAGCAAATGAAAGCGGCTATATTTTGTGCCGCTTGATCTTCTCAACCAGGGTGGTTCGATTGAGATGTAGCAGCTTGGCGGCCCGATTCTTGATCCCGTTGGATTTTTCAAGGGACTGGATGATCAGGGATTTCTCGAATTCGGTTACCGCCGAATTGAAGCAGATGCCCTCTTTTGAAATCTGGATCCCGGATGGATTGACTTGCCGGGTGCAGTCCTGAAAACGGTCCGGTAAATCCGCGCTGGCGACGGTGCCGCCCTCGTTGAGTACCACGAGGCGTTCTACGATATTTTTGAGTTCACGCACATTCCCGGGCCAGTCAAAGTCCATCATGGCTGTCATGGCGTCGTCGTCCAGCTGCGGCGGTGGCATCTCTTTTTCCTTGCAGATCATGTTTATAAAATGGTGGATCAGCAGGGGGATGTCCTCGCGGCGCTTTTTGAGGGCCGGCAATTTGATCGGGATTACATAAAGCCTGAAAAACAGATCCTGTCGGAACTTACCTGCGGCGACCGCTTTTTCGAGATCGCGATGGGTGGCGGCAATCACGCGAACATCCGTGCGGTGCGTGCGGCAGCCGCCCACAGGCTCGAACTCGCCCTCTTCCAGTACCCGGAGCAGTTTTACCTGCAGGTCGGGACTCATATCTCCGATTTCATCCAGAAAGATCGTTCCGCCTTTGGCCGTTTCGAACTTCCCGGTTTTGGAAGTGGCCGCTCCGGTGAAGGCGCCTTTTACGTGCCCAAACAGTTCGCTTTCGAGCAGGTTTTCCGGTATTGCACCGCAGTTGATCGTGACAAACGGTTTGTCGCTGCGACCAGACAGGTTGTGGATTGCGCGCGCCACCAAACCTTTGCCGGTTCCGGTTTCGCCATTGATCATAATAGTACTGCCGCTGTCGGCCACTTTTTCAACCAACCGGAAAACCGCCTTGATCTCACTGCTTGCGCCTACGATGCCCTGGCGGGATACCCTGGCAGGGTCCTGAAAGTCCTGGTCATCAACACTGTTTTGATTGTCAACGGCAAGGTTCAACATGGGTTGGCTCCTGGATTTTATGTGGCGGTTGCGTGTTAGGGGAATGATTGAGCAAAGAGTATGCCACCCGCCGTCCAGAATATTTTACATGAGTTTTTATAAATAATTTCAGATGGTTTTGAATTTCCGAAGCGCAACAAGCGCCGTATGGCCGGTCAGAAGCAGGTGGCATTTTTTGCACATTGCAAATAGAAAAAGGGCACCTGGCAGTGCCCTTTTCGCACCAGGCCTTGATACCCGGCGGTTTATACGCGTGCAATCGCATTTGCAACTTGCAAACCAATTGCAAATTGCAATAACCGTTTATTGAATTGCCCTTTCGGATGCTAAAATTGTGACTTGGCCGCCTCCAGGCTGTCGTGAATCGGAAGTGAACTGGTCTCTGCAAACTCCTGCAGCTCCTCCTTGAGGGCGGCCCCGCCCGCCACCCGGGTATGCACCTTGGCGGCCCCGCATTTCTCGATGACCTGGATGATAAGTTTTATCAGGGACATGTTGGTTTCCTTGACCCCGGTAAGATCCAGGATAAACTTGCTGAGCCCGTCGGCTTTCATATCCTTGAGCCGGGAGCCGATCAGCCCCTCAACTTCCACCCCGATAGGCCGCGTAATCTTGGGCGGCAGTCGCAGGATCGTGATGCTGTCTTTGATTTTAAAATATTTTTCCGCCGCGCCGGCAGTGTCCTTGCCGGTTTTTTCATCCAGCTTGAGCACCCACTGCACCCTTTCAATCAGCTGTTCCCCTTTAAAAGGTTTAACGATATATGTAGTGGTCCAGTAAAAACGGACACGGTTTTAAGCAGCATTGTTTAATTGTTCTTTTTCATAATTAATCGGGCTGAGATATCCCAGCGTCGAATGTAGCCGCATCGCATTGTAGAAGCCGATGTAG
>Ga0209783_1000007_pt1 | contig 127918 bp, 120 predicted proteins | sample WorMetfiPIANOSA1_FD_187395 | JGI IMG/M metagenome (GOLD analysis project Ga0209783, IMG submission 187395) | Marine gutless worms symbiont microbial communities from Max Planck institute for Marine Microbiology, Germany - Olavius filocauda... | ecosystem: Host-associated > Annelida > Digestive... | reverse complement strand
AAGTGTGGAGCAGACGATAGCAGCGCGTTTCGCCGGTCCGGTTCTCGGAACGGGGAAGCGCGGCGTCTGCGGGGGGGGGGCGACCAAGGAGGCGCCAGCGTGCGCCTTCACCCAATCCCCCCCCCCAACTTGAACGACAACGGCGCGCCGTCGGTTGCGCCAGTGCATCGAACCAACGGTGCACCCATGCCGAAGAAAGCGAAGGCAGAACGTTCGACAACCGTGCCGGACTGGCGGGCAGCGCCTTTCAGCCCGGCCGGGTCCGTTGGGAGAGCGTCGATGCCGCGGAACCTGAAGAAGGCCTTCGATATCCAAGCCTGCTCCGCGTGCAGGCCGGGATGCCCGCTGATGGCGTCGCACCTGTGCGCCGAGAGCCGCCGCCACGTTGCCGACTGCATCCGGCACCGCGCCGTTTTCACGAAGGGCGAGGAGGTCTACCGCCAGGGCGATCGGACCCAGCACTTCTTCGTCGTATCGTCCGGGTGGATCTGCCTTTACATGCTGCTGGAGGACGGCCGGCGCCAGAATGTCGGCTTCGCTTTGCCCGGCGACATCGTCGGCTATGCGTCTGACTCGACTGCAGATCTGGACCATTCGGCGTTGGCCGTGTGCAATGTCACGCTGTGCGCGGTCGACCGGGTCGCCGCGGCTAACATGTTTTCCCGGTCGCCCGAGCTTCTGGGACAGGTGACCGACTATTTGCTGTGGAAGACAGTGTAGGCGAGGCACCTGATCACCTCGATCGCCCGCAAGACGGCCGTCGAACGGGTCGCGTATCTATTCTACGAGCTCTTTCTGCGGATCCACAGGCGTGACCCGATCGCCGTGCCGCTGACCCAGGGCGACATCGGCGATGCGGTGGGGCTGAGTTCGGTTCACGTCTGCCGCATGCTGAGCAGTCTGCGCAGCGACGACGTCCTCAGTCTCCGTCACGGCAAGCTGACGGTGCACGATCCTGATCGCCTCAGCGTCCTGGCGGGACTGGACGCGGACTCGTTCCTGGGGGGCTATCCCTTGGGCGGAAATGGCGACCGCAACGGCGGGCACGGCGGGCACCGCGCGTTCGGCTAGATCACGACTGGAAAGGTACTCCTGGGATCTTCACGCATCACCGTGGCGGTTCTGGGTGCGTTTGATGCTGTCCACTGTCCGGCTGACCTCCTCGTCGCTGAGCGGTGGCCGGCAACGTTGCGCATTCCAGCCGAGCAGCAAACCACGCACCACTTCCAAATCGACGCCATGCCAGAGAAAATGACCGGCCAGCGAGGCGATGGTCGCGTTACGCTGGCCTTCGGCGATCCCCTCCTTGACCAGATCCCGCCAGTGCACGGTGCCGTGGCCCGGGTGGGCCTCGGACTGCAGCAGCCAGCCTGGCGTCGGCGCCAGCGGCACTTGGCCGGGCGCCCTGTCCGTTTCCCATCGATAGGCCCTTCCCGAGGCGTGCACGGACGGCGGGGCAACGACCATGCCGCCGTTGCCGCGCAGGTCCAGTCCGGCCGCCAGCCGGGCGCGATTGCTGGTCGTCCGTCCCGGATGCCGGAAGTAGAGGTGACGACCGCCGCCGCCGGTGACGGCGGAGACGGTGGGCGGCAGCGGGGCGTGATCGGTCCCCAGCGACCGAAGCGCGGCGGTACCGCCGTGCCGGGGGTCGATGTCGAGGACCAGCAGGCCGGAGATCATGCCGGTCACGATCCCGATATTCGCGTCGGGCCATTGTTCGAACCAAAGATCGAGCTCGGCCTCGGAGGCTTGCCGGCGCTGAAACGTCTCCCATTTCACCAGCGGCCGTTTGGACCGTGGCGCAATGGGAATAACGGACCAGCCGCGCGACACATAGTCCCGCGCCGCCGCTTCGATCGAGGTGTCGGCCATGGCCGGTCAGCGGTGCACAGTCATCCTGTTCCTGACCCTGTCTACCCCGAACACGTACCAGGCGTCCAACTCGGCCAACCGCCTCTGATCGGCACTGGGCACCGATCCGGCCAGTGTGACCTCGGTGCCCCGGGCGCCGACGCGAACCGGCGCGGCCTCGACGCACGGGTCTTTTTCCAGGACCAGGCGTACCGCCTCGGCGACGGAGTCGAAAGCGTCGGCGGGCGCCACCGAAAGCTCGTTCACGACGTCGCGGCTGCCGGGAATCCACCACGCCATCACCCCGGCCAAGCGCTTGCAGTCCAGACCCGGCACTTGCCCTTCCGGCAGCGCGACGCCTTCTTGCACCGCGAAGGCAATGGCGGACTGGTCGTCCGAGAAGGAGCGCTGCGGCGCCTGTCGGCGCCGGACGTCCATGCCACGGAAAACCGGTTCGCCGGCGAACGCGTCAAAGAGCAGATCGCTGATTTCCCGGTCTGTCATGGGCTGACGGGGGGTGACCCTGACCCGGTCGGCGACCCGGCCGCAGAGCGCCCTGGCGTCCGACACGGCGCGTTTCTTGGCAGCGATCCGGGGAACTTCGCCGGTCACGGTGACGACCCCGTTATCCAGATGGAGGTCCAGAAGACCGGCATGGGGGCGCAGATCCGCATTGTCCTGCCATGCCTGCCTAATGCCATCGATAAGGGATGCGGAGACTGTCTGTTTCATGCTGTGGGGTTCCCGGGCATCGGCCGGCGGGCGCGCCGGCATTCCGATCGTCCGGCGCAACCCTTTCACACAACGGCATATTCGTCGTTGACGGGCGTTAAGCCGTGCGTCCGCTCACCGAAGGCGGCTGTTCGGACGCGGGCCCGTTGTCGGTTTCCGATTGCACCAGGATCAGCGGGCAGGCGATCCGTGCGGCCAGCCGCTCGATCGTCTCGTGCTCGTGCTGCAGAGCGGCCGCCGCCGTGACGACCAGACGGCCGGGTCGGCCGCACGGCGCGCCGAGCAGGCCTTCCGCGCTGCCCGTGCTGTGATAGCGGAGGATGGCGGGCTCGGAAAGCGTCGACCGGATGCGGTCTTCGAGATCCTTTCCGCCTGCGGACCCAACGACGTGAACGCCCAGCGGAACCTGCAGCGCCTTTGCCAGCCGCTCGGCCAGATTCAGCGCGGCCTCGCAGGACTCCGTGCCTGCGACCACCGCCTCGGCCGCCGTGGGCCGCGCCGCGGGACGATGGCCCGTGAACAGGATGGATCCCGCCGGCCGGCGGCTGGCTGCACGGATCGCGCTGCCTTGGGCGCCGCGGCCGACCAAGGCGCCCAGGGCGCGGCCGACGGCGACCAGATCGCCTTCCCGCACCGCGGACGTGATCTCCAGCTCGGTCTTGCCGCGTGCGGTCCGAAAGCTGCTGGGCACGTTCTCGGCCTGGGCAACCTGCGCCAAAAGACGTTCGGCCGCCGCCTTCGCCCTGAAGTCCCGCTCCAGCCTGTCCAGGTCCAGCGATTGCGGCTGCCCGCTGGTCAGCGACAGTTCCCGTGTAAAGGGCAACCCGGCCAGTGACATCAGATCCTGGTCCTCGATGAACAGGCCTTCCAGCCGGCTTTCAAGGGCGCGCGCCAGTCGGGCAGCGAACAAGAGCCCGGCCCTGGCCTCGCTGGACACGTCCATGGGCACCAGCACCCGCCGGACGATCCTCCCGTCCCTAGACCGGCGTGTCATGTCGCCTCCTGCGGTGTTTCCGCGCCGGCCCCCGGTCCGAACGACCGTCGCGCCTCGGCCAGGGCCAGCAGGCGCCGTTCGACGCGCCCAAACAGGGTGTCTTCGGGATAGGCGCCGTCGGCGCCCCGTTCCCCGGCCGGCATGCCGGTGAGCAGCGATATGCCCTGCTCAACGGTCTCGACGGCATAGATGTGGAACCGGCCGTCCCGCGCCGCCTCGACCACGTCGGACCGCAACATCAGGTGTTGAACGTTCGCGGCCGGAATCAGGATCCCCTGGTCGCCGCTCAGCCCGCGGGCTTGGCAGACGTCGTAAAACCCTTCGATCTTCTCGTTGACGCCACCGATCGCCTGCACCTCACCGCGCTGGTTGACCGAACCGGTCACCGCCAGCGATTGGTGGATCGGCGTTTCCGCCAGGGACGACAACAAGGCGTAAAGCTCGGCCGATGAGGCACTGTCGCCGTCGATGCCGCCGTAGGACTGTTCGAAGACCAGACTGGCCGACAGGGACAGCGGCGTTTCCGGGGCGAAATGCGAGCCGAGATAGCCGGACAGGATCATCACGCCCTTGGAGTGCAGCGGCCCGCCCAGTTCGACCTCTCTTTCGATATCGATCACCTTGCCCGCCCCCAGCCTGACCCGCGCGGTAATCCTGGTCGGTCGGCCGAAGGCGAACCCACCGAGTTGAATGACGCTGATCCCGTTGATCTGGCCGACCTTTTCGCCATCGGTGTCGATCAGAACGATGTCCCGGGCAATTGCCTCCTGGGAGCGCTCACGCAGGCGGTCCGCGCGTCGGATGCGGGCCTGAATCGCCTGCTGGACGTGGTCTCGGCCGACGAGCGCGGCGCCCGATTCCCGCGCGAAGAAGTCGGATTCGCGCAACAGATCCTGCATCATCTCGAGCTGGATCGACAGCCTTTCCGCATCGCCGGCCAACCGGGCGGCTTCTTCGATGATACGCGCAACCGCCGGGGCGTCGAACGGCAGCAGGTCTTCCTGGACCGCCATCGCGGCGAGCATACGGGCCAGATCGCTTTCGGCACTGCCTTCGCGCCGCATGGTCTCGTCAAAATCCGCCGCGACCTTGAACAGCTCCGGAAACTCGGGATCGAACGCGCTGAGCAGATAGTAAAGCAAAGGCTCGCCGCACAGCACGACCTTGACCGCAAGCGGGACCGGCTCTGGATCCAGCGTGACGGTGCTGACCAGGCTCAACATCTCTCCGGGCGACTCGATCTTGACCTGCTTCCCCTTCAGCGCGCGTTTTAGCGCCTCCCAGGCAAACGGTTGGGTCAGCAGTTTTCGGCCGTCGAGGATCAGACAGCCGCCGCTGGCCCGGTGCAGGGCTCCCGGCTTGATCAGCGTGAAATTGGTCTCCAGGGCCCCAAGGTGCGCCATATGCTCTACCCGGCCGATCAGGCGGGCCAGGGTCGGATGATCCTCTTCGACGACCGGTGCGCCGGCGAGATCGCCGTTGTCGACGATAAGGTTCACCTCATAACGGCCGAACCCGTTTGTCTGCCCCCGCTGCTGGAGTTCGACGCCGTGCTGGCCCGCCAGCTCTACGGTGCCTACGTCCGAGCGGATCAATTCATGGACGTTCTCGATCAGATCCAACTGAACGGCGGACAGATAGGTGGTGATTTCGGGAAGATCATCGAAACTGTGTTTGAGTTCTTCGATGGGGTGGCCGATCGTATAGGCGGTGACTTCTTCGTTGAGCTTGCGCAGGGCGTCGCGCCGTTCCTTGTTCAGACGAGGGATCTGCTTGATGACCTCCTCCAGTTCCGCTTCCAACGTGCGGCTGTCGGCCTGGATCCGGCTCTTTTCGCCCTCCGGCAGCTCGTTGAACGCGTCAGGGCCCAGGATATTGCCGTCCCGCATCGGCGCCAGGGCGAAACCCATGGGTGTGCGAACCAAGGCGATACCCCGGTCCGCGGCCTTGCTGCGCAGGGCTTCGAAGGCCTCCTGCTGGCGCTGTTGGAACTCCTCTTCGATCGCGGTGCGACGGTTCTGGTAATCCTCGGTCTCGAACGCGGCGGGAACCGCGGTCCGCACGTCCTGGATCAACGCGCGCATGGTATTCAGCAACTGTCGGCCACGGCCTGCGGGCAGGTGCAGCGCCTGTGGCCGGTACGCCGTTTCGAAGTTGTTGACGTAGATCCAGTCGTCGGGCGGCGCCTCCTCGGCCGCCTTGGTATCCATCACCTGGCGCACCGCCGTGTTCTTGCCGGTTCCCGGCGGGCCAAGGACGAAGAGGTTGTATCCCGACCTGTCGATCCGGGCGCCGAACCGGATCGCCTCCAGGGCGCGTTCCTGGCCCAGGATGGAAACCGGCCGGTCGACCTGGTCGCTGCGGGAGAAACCGAGTCCCGCAGGGTCGCAGGGCCGATAGAGCCGATCAGGGTCGAGCGGTTTCGTCGTCATGCCACGCGCAATCTGCTGGGACGGGTTGATCTGAAAGTCATCGCCGGGGAATGTCAACAAACTCCCGTAGGCCGGCATTAACCTGCATTGTTAATTGTTCGGCCGAGGCGCGCGCCTTATTCTCGCGGCCTTCGGCGGGACGCCCGGGGACGTGGCGACGCTTCAATGGGGAGAGGCATGGCAAACGCAGCCAACCGTATCGATATCGAGCTGTACAGCGACACCCGGACCAAACCCACGGCGGGAATGCGCACCGCGATGGCTGAGGCCGAAGTGGGGGACGAGCAAGCCGGCGAGGACCCGACCACCAACGCGCTGTGCGCCCGGATCGCCGATCTTCTGGGAAAGGAAGCGGCCGTTTTCCTGCCTTCGGGAACCATGTGCAACGAAATCGCGCTGGCCGTGCATTGCCGGCCCGGCGATGCGGTCGTTGCCGACCGGACCTGCCATATCGCCAACTTCGAGGGCGGCGGCCCGGCCGCGCTGGCGGGCGTCACCGTCACCGGGGTGGACGGCGAACGCGGCATGTTTTCGCCCGATCAGGCGGCGGCGGTGGAGCAAAGCTATCGCTACGCCCCGCGGACCACACTGTTGTCGGTCGAGCAGACGGCCAATGTTGGCGGCGGCGCGGTCTGGCCGCTGCAGTCCCTGCAGGCGGTTTCGGCGCTGGCGCAGGAGCGCGGCCTGGCCACCCACATGGATGGCGCGCGGCTGATGAATGCGGTGGTGGCCTCCGGCACATCCGCCGCCGACTTTGCCGCAACCGTGGACAGCCTGTGGCTGGACCTGTCCAAGGGCCTGGGCTGTCCGGTGGGCGCCGTCCTGGCGGGGCCGCAGGCCTTCATCGACGAATGCTGGCGCTGGAAACAGCGGATGGGCGGCGCAATGCGCCAGTCGGGCATCCTGGCAGCGGCTGGCCTCTATGCCTTGGACAACCATGTCAACCGCCTTGCCGACGACCATGACAACGCGCGCCTGTTCGCCGACCTGATTGCCGAGATCGACGGGATTTCGGTCGAACCGGCCTATGTCGAGACCAACATGATCTATTTCGACGTCAAACAGACAGGACTGACGTCGTTCGAGGTTGGGGACCGGCTGGAAGGCAAGGGTGTCCGCATCGGTTCCTTCGACGAAAGCCTGATGCGCGCGGTCACGCACCTGGATGTGGACGAGGAGGGGGTCAGGATCGCAGCCGAGGCCCTGGCGGACGTCGTTCAGTCGGGATGACGATGTGGGCGGCCGGCAACTTGCCTCAGTCGTCATCTTCGTAGTCTTTGGGAAGCTTGTGGGCGACGCCCTTGTGGCACTCGATGCAGATCTCACCGTCTTCCATGCCTTCGCGCATCTTCTCTTGCGCGCGGCGTGATTGCTTGTGGAAGTCCATCGCTGCGTAGCTGTGACAGTTCCGGCATTCCTGCGAATCCGACGCCTTCATTGACGCCCAAACCCGTTCGGCCAGTTGCAGTTTCTTGGCTTCGAACTTTTCCGGCGTATCGATCGACCCGGCGATCTTGTGAAACAGTTCGTTGGCTGCCTCGATCTTGCGGATCAGCTTGTTCGTCCAGTCGCGCGGCACATGGCAGTCCGCGCAGACGACGCGCACACCGGAGGCGTTCTTGAAGTGGGAGGTTTGTTTGTAGTCTTCGAAGACGTAGTCCCGCATTTCGTGACAGGACACGCAGAAGTCCAAGATGTTAGTGTATTCCATGTAGGTGTTGAAGCCGCCCCAGAAAACGACCCCCGCCAGCCCGCCAGCGACGAATATCAGGCCCCAGCCGAACCGGCTGGGGCGCATGAACCAACTCCAGACACGACGAATCATACGCGGCTTGGCAGTTTGCTGGCCGTCAGTGTGACGTGAGACGCGCGAACGGCGGGCCGGCTGTGCACATGCGCCGCCGGCCCAATGCCCGCTATTCCTTCGGCAGCGTCGTCATGTGGGCCATGACGTCCGCGGTAATTTGATGATCCAGGGCCCGCAACGCCGGCATCTGTTCGCCCGGCAGCCCGTCCAGGATCTTGTGCATGACCTCCCACGGATTGCCCATCTGGGGGCCGAAGGGTTTCATATCCTTGGGCAACTTGCCGTCCATGCCGTGGCAGCCCGCGCAGATCGTGTTGTAGTAAGCCTCGCCTTTCGCCGCATCGCCCTTGGGCTTTTTGCTTGCGCGATCGATGTACTTGTTCATGTCCACCTGGCCCTTGCTGACGAACAATGCCAGCGCGTTCAGGTCGGCATCGTCCATCAGACCGCCGTATCCATGGGAATCGCCCGTCAGCACCGCCAGGATCTTGTCGGGGTCGTTGCCCGCAGACGCCATGATGCCGACGATGCCGCTGTTGTGCGAGCCGGAAGCATAGGCGCCGTCCTTACCAAGGTAATCCCAGCCATGGCATTCCTTGCAGCGCCAGTTTGCGCCGGGATCATCGGCATATTTCTTGTCGCTGGGATAGGCGGGGTGGGATTCCTTCGGCTTGTCGGCCTTGATGACTTTGTACCACCGGTCATAGAGCTTGCCGCCCCGCGCAAGCGTCGATTCGATCTCGTCGCTCCACGCCGTCGGTGCAACGAATGCAGTTCCGATCAGAGCTGCGCAAAGCGCCAGCGCCAGTTTGCCGATAGTCATCGGTCCGTCCTCCCTTGTGTCTTATTGCTTTCTGTGACCAAGCCTTCCCACGACTGGCTCGAGGCCGGCATGTCTGTGCTGGCACGGCCTTGACCTGGGTCAGATATTCACGCCTTTCCGCCAATAATCGCCAGCAGCGATGCGGCATTGTGCGGCGCATGGGCATCGGCGTCGTTGTCGAAATAGACGTAGACGTCCAGGCCATCGGCCGCCCACCCGCGCAGCGCCTCGTCGCTGTAGCTGCCGCGATAGGCGGTGCCGGGGCCGTGCAGCCTGACATAGGCGAAGTCGGCGGTGACGTTCGCGTGGGTTGCGGTTCCGGCCAGGTCGAAGATGCAAAACCCGGCGCCCTGGTCGTGCAGCAAGGCCAGGATCTCGTCCGTCCACCAAGTGGAATCGCGAAACTCGAACACGCACCGCCGGCCTGCCGGGAGACAGGCCAGGAAGTCGGCCAGACGGCCGGAATTGACCCGCCAGCGCGGCGGCAGCTGAAACAGAACAGGTCCGGCCTTGTCGCCCAGGGCGTCGACCACAGTGAAGAAGGCGGCCAGCGTTTCCGCAGGGTCCTTCAGTTTCTTCATGTGGGTGATGTAGCGGCTGGCCTTGCAGGCGAAGACGAACCCCGCCGGAGTCGCGTCGCGCCAGGTCGCCACGGCCGTCGGGTCGGGCAGGCGGTAGAAGGTGCTGTTGATCTCGGTGGTCGCGAAGTGGCGGCCGTACACGTGCAGCATCCGCGCAGCGGACGTCTTCTCCGGATAGAAGGGCCCGACCCAGTGGCGATACTGCCAACCCGAGGTGCCGATCCGAACGATTCCCCGTGCCTGCGGCATGCCGGTCACGCCCGTATTGCGGGAGGCGCAAATGCGAGAGCCCGCTCTCTCCCAACGCTCCACACCAGGGTCTCCCCATGTGCGCTACGCCGCTTGATTGCGGGCCCTGTCATAACGGATCGTCGCTCCAGCCGGTTCCTCGCCTTGCGGATCCGCGCCCAGTGGACGTTTCTCCGGTCGGCTTCTCCGACCGCGCTCCCCATTATGGCTCAAGCAGATTAGTCAAATTGCTCCTCCGCCGCCTTGATGTACATCAAACCGATGCGTTTTTTCAGCTACGAATCACGCGACCAGTCGACACGCACCGAGTAGGAATCCTCGCCGTAGGTGATCTTCAGTTCGCCTGAATAGGCCTTCTGCATGGACTGGCCGATCAGGCGCGGAAGATGAATATCCGTCGTCGTGATGACGATGCCATCGTCCTGGCGTTCGATGTCCATGATCCGGTGCAGTGGATGAGTTTCCCCCTCGCGCTCGGCCGCGCGCCGCGCCAGGTTCAGGATCTCGTCGTGATGCTGTGCCAGGAAGCCCCCCCCGACAGGGTGACCGTGCCCGCCGGCAGCCGGTCCCGGATCCGCTGGCAGGCCGGACAGGTCGTGGAGGCACCGCCCGGTTCCGCGTCTCCCCTGCGCCAGGCGCCGCCGTGAAAGACCAGACCGCATGCCGAGCATTGGGTTCCGTCCGTGGGTTTCTAGCGGACGTGGTAGGGGTCGTGAATCCGCTCCTTGATCATCCGGTCGCGCCGCGTCGTCGTCGCCGCGCCGGCTTTGGTTCCGTTATGGCGCATGGCCATTCTCCCTCGTTTCCCGGGGTGCCGCATGCACGAAGCACCCGGCCCAGTCGAGCCTAGGCGTCACCTGGCTACAAGATGCATTCTAGCGTCTTAGCGCCGCGGTGCCCTTGATTTCCCGCAAACTCTGTGCGGAAAGGACGATCAATGGCCGAAGGCGCCTGCGGGGCGGGCCATCAGGATGACCCGCCGGCCCAGCAGATAGAGCGCAAAACCCGCTGCGATCCCGACCAGGTTGAAGCCGGCATCGCCGACAGAGAAGCTTCGCCCCAGGCTGAAAACCTGCAGATACTCGGAAACAAGGGCGAGAACCAGAAGGGCTGTGCCAACCAGTCCGGCGGCCCGGTATCCAGCAATCGCGCTGCAGAAGACCGCCACCGCGCACAGGAACAGGGCATGCATATACTCGTCCAGATGATCGTACCGTCGGACCAGATCCACGATTGCGAGCCAGCCGTCATTAACGGCCTCGACAAATCCCGGTCGTTTCGGAGTCTGCACGGGTGCCGAGGTCGGCGGCGAGGCTATGGCGGTATTCTGCGGGTGAGCGCGCTCGGGTGCGGCCTGAAACGGGCCCAGAAATGCTTCCAGGTCGGCGGCATCGATGAAACCGCCTAGCAAAACCGGGCGCACCACGTGATCCCGCGGCCGCGGCGCCGTCAGGACAAGCATGGCGACCGCCAGGGCACCGCAGACCCAGAGGCCGCGTTTTGGCAGGCGCTTCGCCAGCCAGATCAGGGCCACCAGGATGAGGAGTGCCCAGCACGCTCCGAGCAGTCGGTGAATGGTGGCCAGCTCAGGCACCACAAAGGCCTCCTGGACGTGGAGATCCCTGACCTCGATGGCGCCGGAGGCTTGAAGCAGCTGCAGTTCGATCTTCATCGTCGCGACATCGGCGCCGATTGGAAAAATCCCGTCATACCGGCGCCAGCCGTTGGTGCCCGTTTCGGAGAATAGAACGTGCGGCCGGCCGCGGATAAACGCCCCGTCGGCATCGAAGGGCGTGACGACCAGCCGGCCCGTGTTCCAAGGATTTGGACCCTTGGCAACGTCGCGGGTCCGAAGCTCTGCGGACACACGGACATGCGAAGTGCTCGGCCAGGGCGCGAATTCACCGCTGAACCTGGCGTTCCCCCGGCCCGAAGGCTGCGTGAGACGGACGACCGGCATATCGGCCGCCCGAAGGGTGGCCCGGCCGGGTCCCTGGCTGCGCCAGGCGTCCAGTCCGGACGTGAAATCGGAATTATGAAGGAGATCGGCTTCGCCGAATTGAAACCGCGCGTTCGAAACCACGGTCGTGGCAACCAACAGCACAACCACCGATGCGACGAACAGGATGCCCGGCCAGGTCCGGGTCCGGACCGCGCGAGAGCCCCTTCTTCGCATCAGGATTGGCCTGCTTGCGGGTGGACGGTCACTGTTGGCGGCAGGCTGTAGCTTCACATGAGGGGTCTTGACGGGAACCGCTGGGATTGGACGAACGGAAACGGGTTTATGTCCCGACGCGGTAAAGAAAAGATGGACGGTGCCGATACCGCAGTCGCCAGCCGGGGGAGCGCCACCGCCATGGACAAAACGTGCGGGATCGGCCCATAACAGGCCCTGCCGGGCCGGAGGCCGGTGTGGAAGCAGTACGACGACCAGCGAAGGAAGGCGCAGAATGGCTGAGCCGATTGCGAGACAAGCATCCGCCCGGATGGCGGCGGATGCGGCCGGACGGATCCGCGACGCGCTGGCCGAAAGCGCGGAGACGAAACGCCGGGTCGCCCAGGATTGCACCAAAGATATCCTGCGCGCAGCGACCGCAGTCGCGGAAGCGATGCATGCCGGTCGAAAGCTGCTGATCTGCGGGAACGGCGGCAGCGCCGCCGACAGCCAGCACATCGCCGCTGAGTTCGTCAGCGTTCTAAGCCAGACCTTTCCGCGTCCGGCCCTGCCGTCGATCGCATTGACGACCGATACCTCCATGCTGACCGCAAGCGCCAACGACTTTGGGTTCGACGGCATCTTCGCGCGGCAGGTCGAGGCGTTGGGGACGCCCGGGGATATCCTGTTGGGCATCACCACCAGCGGCAACTCGGCCAATGTGCTGGCCGCCGTCGCCAGCGCCAAGCAGGCAGGAATGACCACGATCGGTCTCAGCGGGCGGGATGGCGGACGGATCCGCAAGGAGGCCGATCAATGCATCTGCGTCCCCAGCGACAGCACCCAGCACATCCAGGAGGCGCATATCGTGATCGGCCATATTCTCTGCGACCTGGTCGAACGCAGCCTTTTTGAGAAGCCGACTTAACGGTTTCTTGGGCGGACCTGCGGTATGCAGGAGAGCGCTCGGGGTCGAAGAGCCCGGTCCACCGGCTAGGAGGCGCCCGCCCGGTCACGGGAGGGGCGACGCTGGCCGCCAGGCGGCCCCGTCACGGCAAATGCCGCGCTCCCCATGGCAAAAAGCAGGGTTGTATGAAAATCGTAATATGCGGCCTCGGATTATGTGAGCACGACCATGGCTGCCTGACTTTTGAGAGACCGGCATTGCGTCGTCGGCATCGATGTCAATCCGGACAAAGTCGAGGCCTTTCAGTCAGGAAGTTCGCCGGTGAATGAGCCCGGTGTCGACGAGTTGTTGAGTGCGGGCAGGCGGGACGGGCGCCTCTTCGCCGGTCAATGCGTGGCTGACCATGTTGCCGATGCGCATCTCGTGGTGGTCTGTGTCGGGACGCCCAGCCAGCGCAATGGCGGGCTTGACCTGTCGCAGGTGTTGAGTGTCACGGCGGAGATCGGGGCAGCCCTGAAGCAACGCCCGGCCAGTGCGGGCCAGGTCATCGTGGTCTATCGCAGCACAATGCTGCCCGGAACCATGGACAAGACCGTGATCCCGGCCTTGGCCGAGGCGGCCGGCAGTCCGCCAGGCGCGCTTTACGAAGTTGCCTATAATCCGGAGTTCCTGCGCGAAGGTACCGCCGTGCAGGACTACTTCACGCCGCCGAAGATCGTGGTTGGCGAACGGGTTCCCGGCAGCGGCCGCCGCCTGCGGGTGATGTACGGGGTCATCGACGCGCCCTTCTTCAGGGTTCCCATCCCGGTCGCGGAGATGGCCAAATACGCCGACAACAGCTTCCATGCGCTGAAGGTGGCCTTCGCCAACGAGCTGGGACGGCTGGCCAGGGTGATGGAGATCCCCGCCCAGTCGGTCGCGGATATCTTCCTGTCGGACACCAAACTGAACATCTCGCCCTACTATCTGCGACCGGGCGGCGCGTTCGGAGGCTCCTGCCTTCCCAAGGACGTGCGGGCGCTGACCGCCTGCCTGAGAGACAACGGCATCAGCGCGCCGGTGATCGAGAGCATTCTGGACAGCAACGGCGCGCACAAGTCATTCCTGGCGGACGGCGCCATCGAACAGACGCCGCAAGGCGGCAACATCCTGCTGTTGGGCCTGACCTTCAAGACCGACACCGACGACCTGCGCGAAAGCCCGCTGGTGGATCTGGCGGAAAACCTGCTGGGCAAGGGTTTCCGGCTGTCCATCTACGACCCCGACCTAAAGATGGAGACGCTGATTGGGCGAAATCTGTGCTTCGCGCAGTCGCATCTGCCGCATCTTTCTTCGCTGATGACAGACGATGTGGAGACGGCGGCCCGGGCGGCGGATCTGATCATCGTCGGCAAGCCGATGCCCGGTTTGGTCGACCGGCTTGCCGGAACGGCCCCGCTGATGAATATCAACCGGCTCTAGCGGTGCGGCGCTTGTCCGCCTAGCGCCCGGGGACCGTAATCGTGCCGGCGCTGGGCACTTCGACGATGTCGCCCGGGTAGACGCGGGCCGTCAGGCTGACCACCTCGGGGGCACGGTTCCGGTCGGTGCTGCGGATGATCATGACGTTCGAACCCTGGACCGCGTCGTCTTCGTAGCCGCCGGCAATGGCGATCGCACTGAGCACGGTCATGTTGTTCTGATAGGCGTAGTCACCGGGCTTGCGAACGCTGCCGAAGATGTAGAACGGCCGGTATTTGGATATCTGGACGCTGACCTGGGGATTGCGCAGATAGCCGTCGGCGAAACGCGCTTCGATGTCTTCGGCCAGCGCCAATGAGGTCTTGCCGGCCGCGGCCACCTCACCGATCAAGGGGATCGAGATCCGTCCCTCGGTGCCGATGACGAACTCTCCCGAAAGGTCCTGGTGCTTGTCGACCGTAACCGTAACGGTGTCGTCGCTGTCCAGCACATAGAGTTCGCCCGAGTCCTCGTCCGGCCCTACCGTGCCGTTCTGCCGGTCCGCGTCGGCCTGGTCAGCGCCGACCTGGCCAAGCGCGGTGCTCTGCCCGCATGCCGAGAGCCCCACGAGGCAGCAGATCAGGAACGCCGCAAGGATCCGACCGTGAAACATCGCTGCCCTTTCGAAGACGCGACGCACGACCGGAGAAGCGCTATTCCGTGCGGTTTGGGAAGAGAACTGACCCATCGTCAGTCTCCATGCCACAGCAATTCTTAACAATTCGAATAGGTTATTGTCTCGATAGTGCGGATCCGCGCGCCGGGCCTGGCGCCTAGATATGGAGGACGCGCTGGCTGTCGCCTTCGAGGACCACACAGCTCAGGACGCCGGTGGCGTAGGCCCCGGTGTCGATGCCGATCCGGTTTTGCTGGATCTCCGGCTCGAAAGTGATGCTGTGGCCATGGACAACCACATGCCCGTGGTCCGCGCCGGAGGTCAGGAAGTCGCCCCTGATCCACAGGAGATCGGCGGCGGTCTGGTCCGCCAGCGTCACGCCCGGGCGGATGCCGGCGTGAACGAACAGATAGCCGTCGACCGTCCGATAGGGCTTCAGCGCCTTCAAGAAGGCAAGGTGGTCCGGTGGCAGCCGCTGGGCCAAAGCCTGTTGTAGCGCCCGGTAGTCGTCATCCGTCGGCTGGACCGCGTCGAAAGGGACGCCGTAGCTGTGCAGCGTGGCGCCGCCGCCGAAGGCCAGCCAGCTCTGGCAAATCTCGATGTTTGACAGGAACTCCAACATCGCCTGCTCGTGGTTGCCCATCAGATGGGTTGACCGGAAACCGGGGAGGGGTTTGCCGATCAGCAGATCGAGAACACCCTTCGAGTCGAGGCCGCGATCTACGTAGTCGCCCAGATAGACCACCTCCCTATCGCCGGCGTATCCTTCGGCATCCTGCAGGATCTTCAGGTGCAGGGCGGCAAGCAGGTCGCTGCGGCCGTGGATGTCGCCGACCGCATAGATGCGCCGGCCGGCCGCCAACAGCGGTCCGGTACGCTTGGGAGTTTTACGAAACAGGCGGCCGAGCATTCTCGATCAGGAGATAAATCCGCGAATTGGGCCTGCCACTGCCGGCCGATGCAGCCTGCATTCTAGGCGTTTGCTGCGCGTGTGCCACGAAACAAAGTGGTCCGGCACGGTGGTTTCGGCGACTAGTCCCCGATACTGCAGGCCAGGATTCTGCTGATCTGCGAGATCGGGCGTCCGCTTTCCTCGTGCCAGCGATTGAACGCCTCCTGCACGGCGGCCAGGTCGCGCTTGGAGCTTGGCGCCTTGTCGACCACGCCCTGGCCGATCAGTGCCGCGGTGACGTCCTTGGACAGGATAAAACAGTCCTTGCCCAGGCTGCGCAGGCTGTACTGGCCGGTCATGCCGCCCAGCCGCTGGCCGCGCCGCTTCATGACGTCGAGCAGGCCGGCAATGTCGGTCACGGGCCAGGTTGCGAAGAACTGTGCCGCGCTGCCGTGTTCGCGCGCCAAATCGCCGAGAAAGACCGCGTTTTCCCGGACCGCCTTGATCTTGGCGCCGTTTCGGATGATCCGGGTATCCTGCATCAAGGCGTCCAGTTCCTCGTCCGGCCAGGCGGCGATCTGCGCCGGTTCGAAGCCCAGGAACGCCTCCTCGAACCCCGGCCATTTGTTCTCGACAACCCGCCACACGAATCCCGCCTGGAAGATGCTCTTTGCGAACTGCGAGAGGTACCGGTCGTCGCCAAGACTGACCAGCGCGTCGTCCGTTTTCGGGACCGGCAACAGCGCTTCCAGGGCGTCTTTGCCGCCCTTTCGCTTGGCGGCGCGGGCGAATATACGACCGAATCCCTCCATCGGTGCGGCCTCCATGTTTCCTGGGTCGACGCGGTTTAACGCATTTGCAATATCTTGACGCTTTGACCTTACGTTATGGCGGATCTGACCGAACTCGAACAACTTTGGGGAACAGCCCGACATGGCCAGGAAACGCAGCGCCGAAAAGACGTCTGAACCCAAAACGCCGGCCGGCACCGCGGATCCGGACGCGCAACTGGTCCAGGAGACCGGGGACACAGAGCCGACCGACCGAAAGGAGGTTCAGGCGCGGTTCCATCAAACCCTGGGCGAGGCGATGTGGCTGTTGTTTCAGTCGCCTGACTACCGGTCGGTCCAGATCGGCGCGATCGAGCGCCTGTTCCTGCCGGCCTGCGGCGCAATCAGTTCACGCTGTTCCGCGACCACGACCAGGCCGTCGGGCTGGCGAGCTGGGCGATGCTGAACGACGATGCCGAACGCGCCTACCTGGAAACCGGCCACCTCAGCCCGAATGACTGGGCCAGCGGCGACCACTTGTGGGTCATCCATTTCGTCGCGCCGTTCGGTGGCCAAGCGGCCCTGGCTGCGGCGCTGAAACAGCGTGTCATTGGCGAGCGGGATGCCTGGATTGCCAGCGCCGTGCCCGGCGGTCGACGCAAGGCGGCATTTTCCGAAGTCGCCAAGGCTTGGAGCGAGGCTGCCGCCAAATCAGCGTCCCAGCAGCCGAAGGCCGGAGACGGCGCCAAGGCCTAGGCGGCCAAGGTCAAGGTTGCCTTCCCGTCGGATAGACACCACACTTAGAATTGGGGTGCGACCGGGAAGTGAAGAGCGGATCGGTTCCGATGTTAAACGGCCTTTTCAAGACGTTGATCAAGCCCGATCGGGAAGAGCACGAACAGTCTGATCGCGGCGACGTCGCCAAGGCGGCCAGTATCCTGCAGGTCGGCGAGTTTCAGCTGCTGCAGCTTGCCTATTTCGACTGGTTCGACGAGAACCTGCCGGAACCCATGGTCGACAATCTGTTCCGGGCCTACATGCTGAAGGACGAAGTCCCCCACTGGGCCCGCTACTACGCCCGCAAGGTGATCGAGGGCGAAAGGCGCGGCATCGTCGACATCAATCACGCCAGCTTTCATCGCTACGACCACGATTACGTCACCCACGTGCCGAAAGGCGTAAGGCGGTTCAGCCAGGCGGCGATCTTTCTCGTCCTTTTCATTGCCGGCGGCATGGTGATCAGCCATTTCGCCGCGTCCGGGCGGGCGTCGTCGGTGCTGCCGCCCTATTTCGATCGCGGCAATCTCGGCTCCCAGGAACAAGCGCCCAGTCCGACGCCATAAGGCGTTGAGCGAGGCCGCGCACCTCGGTAATGTCGCGCCATGTTGGATTTCGGCCTGGGGCCCGAGTGGGAACACCCCATCAATATTCTGTTCCTGGTGGTGACCGGCGCGATTGCGCTGAACGGCATACGTTTCCGCGACGCGGAAGGAAACACCGATTTCGTGCGGCTGTTGTTCGGCTGCATCGCCGCGGTGTTCTTCTTTCTGGTCCTTTTTCAGGACGTGCTGGGGCTGGTCAGCTTCGGTTGACGCCCCTTAGGGCCGATGCATGCGCTGTTTTGCGTCAACCTCCGGTTTGCGCATGACGCGCTCTTCCTCCGGCAAGGCCAGCTGCTCCCGAAGGTATTTGGCGCGCATCAGGACGTTTGACGGGTTGGCGATGTGCAGGATCTTGTCGACGACGCCTGGTCCTTCGACCACCTCGTGGTCGATCCGCAAGGCCTGCTTGTAGTCCTCCAGCGCCTCTTCGTAGTTCCCGAGCCGGTCGTGCATGATGCCGCGGTTGGCATAGGCGGCGGCCAGCGCGCCGCGGCCGGTTGCATCGTCGGGCTCGAGGCTCCGTTCCAGATAGTCGATCATATAGTCGAATTCGGCTTCGGCCTCCGCCATATTGCCCATGCTGAGGAAGGCGATGGCCCGCCCCATCAGCGCGCCCCGATGATCGGGCGAGACCGCCAGGGCGGCGTCGTAGTCTTCCAGCCCCTCTTCGAATTCACCGATTTCAAGATGGATGTTGCCGGCCTTGACCTCGAAATCGCCGGGCGGCGGGTCCACGCGTTCGCGCAGAAGTTGGTATCCGACCGTCAGGGCGATCAGGATGACCATCAGTAAGATAAACCGACGCAGGACTGCCGCGCTCATGGCTCAGCCCCCGAACAAGTAGGCGGTGTACATATAGGAAAACACCAATGACAGCAGCGCTGCGGTCACCGTCGAGCGGCGTTGCAGCCACTCGCGGATGGCATCCAGATCCTCGCCATGCTTTTGGGCACGCCGCATGTACAGAACCCAGATCAGCCGGCGGATTGGCAGGAACAGCGCCAGCGCCAGGATCAGGGCCCACAAGGGCTGAAATTTCGGGTCGAACAACGCTTCCATCGGTCGGGTTCTCCAATCCCCCTCTTATCAGACCTCGCGCGCCGTCCGCCAGTCATTGGCGGGTGCCGGTCGCTTTGAACGAAAGGACAGGCGGCAAAAGAAAAGGGGGAGAGACAAGCTCTCCCCCAATATAGGCAATGTTTTATGCTGGATCAGTCGGCTTGCGCCTTTTGTGGCGCGATGTCGCCGATGTCCTCGGCCAGGGCTTCGATCTCCCTGTCCGGAACCGTCGACATCTGCATCTTGTAAGCCAAGAGCCACATCATGCCGCAACCGAGCAGCCAGAAGAGGATCTGCCAGGCCCAGATCGACGGAATGCCGAACGTCCAGTTTTCCGCGTCGTTCGGGGCACCGAAGATGTCGTTGCCCAAAACGGCGCCCGGACCGATTCCGAAGAACATCCAGGCAAGGGTGACGATCCACGCCACCGGAACCAACCCGCGCTTGCTGGCCGGAAGGCTGGCATGCTCGCGCAGGAAGCTGTGGTACTTCATCCGGTGATCGGTCGCGGCCTGGTTCTGGGTCATCGCAGACGCGATGACGGCGACGCCGATATTGAAGAAGATTCCCCAACCGGCGCTGTGGATGGTCCACGGCCAGCGGCCCCAGGGCAGATCGATGCCCAGGAACAATGCGAACTTCAGACCGAAGGTTTCGGTGAAGATCACAGCGATCAGACCGGCAGCAAGACCCCAGGTCGCACCCGCGCGGGTAATCCAGGGGATCCAGCAGACGCCGGCCAGCGGCACCCACATCTGGAAGCCGAAGGCCACGGCCAGACCGCCCAACAGAACCAGCGCGTCACTGGAGAGGGTGGCGACCAACAGCGCCGCGATCACGATGAACGCAACGCCGATACGGCCGAACAGCTTCTGCGTGCCGTGGTCGGCAGTCGGGTTCAGGTACCGCTTGTACAGGTCGCGCGTCAGCATGGCGCCGGCGGTTGACATGTAGGCGGCGCCGGTGGACTGCATCGCCGCCAGCGCGCAGACCGCCAGCAGACCGACAAGCCACGGTGCGGCATCGGCAATCTGGTTGAAGTAGTAGGGCACGATGCTGTCCGGCTTGGCGGAGATCGCTTCGCCGTCCAGAACCTGGCTCAGCGCAAGACCCGCTTCGCTCACCGCCGGATTGGCGCCCAACAGGTGTGCGCCCATTCCCTGGAAGGCGGTGAAGAAGAACAGGATCAGGCCGATGCAGAAGGACGATGCCCAGACCTGCTGCGGCGCGAACGGCCGCGGGTCATTGTTGCCGAACGACCACATGGTGAACGCCGGTGCGGACTGGATGCCCATCAGCGCAAACATGTAGGTCAGCACCATGATCCCGGTCCACAACCCGCCGACGGGCGTTTCCTTGCCCAGGCCGGCCGTGAACTGGATCACGCCCGGGATCGCGAAGTAGGCGTTGTAGCCCTGTTCGGTCACGCCCCATCTGCCGACGTCGCTGGCTGCAAGCTGTGCAAAGCCTGCATTCAGCGCGCCCCAGCCACCGGCCAGGTTAAGCGCGATGATGCCCGTGACGACGATGCCCAGGCCAAGCAGGATGCATTGCAACGTGTCCACGTAGGCCACGGCGCGCAGGCCACCCGATGCCACGTAGATCAGCACCACCAACGACAGGATCCACATGCCCGCATCTTTCGGCACGAGCCCGTCGGTCAGAACGTTGAACAGGAAGCCCGACGCACCCAGCTGGACCCCGAGATAGGGGATCGAGAACAACAGTGCCACCAGCACCGTCAGGATGCGAATCGCGTCACCCTGGAAGTAGTCCGACAGCATCTCGCCCGGCGTGACATAGCCGAAGCGTTTCCCAAGCATCCACTGGCGCTTCAAGAAGATGACGCCGGTGAAGGGAATCGTAATGGTGTAGAACGACGCGTAGGCGTATTGGAACCCGTCGCGATAGACGAGACCCGGATGACCCATGAACGTCCATCCCGAGAACGACGTCGCCGTCGCCGCCAGAATGAACACCCACATGGAAAGCCGCCGACCAGCAATGAAGTAGTCGGAGGCGGTTTTGGCTGTTTGCGCACCTCTGATGCCCCAGTAAACGCAGTAGCACCAATAAAGCGCAACCAGGACGAACAGCCAGACAACCTTCGCTGACAAGGCCGAAATCCTCCCAATAAGCGCGGCTTGGGATCAACCTGCGGCATCTGCTTCGCCGCCGGCGGACCCAAGATGCAAAATAGCGTCATCCAATCCCCGCATATTCCCAGCGATGACTCCTTCCCAGATCCGGAACCAAGCCATCGATGTTAAGAAGAATGTTTGAGAATGGACAACCTCCCGAAGCCTTAAGCTAACACACCCATCCGGAATCCCGCAAGCAATGCCCTTGCGGCAATGCAATAAATCAGAAGCTGCTGGTTGTATGTCTTACGGTACTCCTTGATTTACATCATTGTGCGCGACGTGATTTCGCATGTTGTTCAATTTTACTTGACAATAATACCGCACACCTGTCGCCGAATCGGCTTGGCGCGACACTTCAGGGGCTTGTGCGGCGGCGTCCGCCGTGTAGCCTACCGGGCCGGCGCTCAAAGAGGGGGGGCATGAACCAGCGCACGCAAACCGCGGTATTTCATCAGATCGTCGACGACGTTGTGGCCGGCGAACCGGTGATCGTCGACCGGGCGACGACGGTTGCAGATGCGGTCGGGCAAATGGCGGCGAGCGGGGCCACGGCCGTCATCGTGACGGAACCCAACCAAAGACTGGCCGGCATCTTGACGATGAAGGACGTGGTCAATCGCCTGGCGTACCGCGTCGGCGCCGACACGGCGATAGCGGAAGTGATGACCTATCCGGTCAAGACGATCTTCAAGGGCGACTACCTTTATCACGCCATCGCCCGGATGCGCCGCTTCGGTCACAATCACATGCCGGTGGTCGATACGGCGGGGCGTCCCGTGGGCATGCTGCGGCTGTCGAACGCGCTGGCGGCGGCGTCCGCACGCGTGATGGACAGGATCGACCATCTCACCCAGGAAGGCACTCTGGACGGGCTGCGTGAAGTCAAAGCGGCGCAGATTGACCTTGCCGAGGATCTGTTCAACGACAGTCTCCCGTCCCCTGAGATCCAGGCGGTCCTGACGCATCTGAACAACGACATCAACCGCCGGGTGGTCGAGATCAATCTGGCGAAGATGCGGGAGGAGGGCATGGGCGACCCGCTGGCGCCCTTCGCCATGCTGATGATGGGGTCCGGCGGGCGCGGCGAAAACTTCCTTCGTCCGGACCAGGACAACGGATTCGTCCTGGAGGACTACCCGGACAAGGACCACACCCGGATTGACGGATGGTTCATCGACCTGGCCGAACGCGTGACGCGCGACCTGGACGCCATCGGCTTTCCGCTGTGCCACGGATATGTGATGGCCACCAACCCCATTTGGCGAAAGACCCCGCCCCAGTGGCGCGAACAAACCTCCATGTGGGTCCGGCGGCGGACGCCGTTCGCGATCCGGTTCGCCGACATCTTCTTCGATTTCGCCTGGGTCTACGGAGAACGCGACCTGGTGGCCGGGCTGCGGGAACACGTCACGGAGATCACGCGCCGGGGCCATGCCTTCCTGTTGCAGCTCTATCAGGACAATTCCGAGGCCGGTGTCGCGCTTGGCTGGTTCGGCCGGTTCATCACCGACAAGGAAAATCCGGCACACAAGGGCGAAATCAACATGAAGCACAGCGGCACCATGCCGCTGGTGCAGGCCGTGCGTTTGCTGGCATTGAAGGAAGGGGTCCCGGAGACGGCAACGCTGGCGCGGATCGATCGTCTTCGCGACGGCGGAATCCTGTCGGAAAACGAGGCGGACTACCTGACCGGTGCCTTCCGGCACATCACGCACCTGTTGCTGCGTTCCCAGATCCAGGCCGTCAAGGCCGGACGCCAGCCCGACAATTACGTCAATCCCCGCGGCCTGACCGAGCGCGAACGCGATATGCTGGTGGACGCCTTCAAGGCGATCCAGGAATTCCACAAACGATTGCGATCCGAATTCACGGCAGATGTCTTCTAGACCAAGAAGCAAGCTGGTTCTGTCCCTTCTTTTGGGCGCGATCGCCGCCATCGCAGGCGGTGCGACAATCGCAATCGCCGTTTTGAGCGAAAGACCCGAAGTGGGACTGGTCGCGTTTTCGGCCGGCGCCGCCGGCGCGCTGATCGTTGCGGCCATTCTGGCCATCCTCAACCGGCACTTCATTGCCATGGAGCGGTTGCGCGGCGCGGTGGTCGCGGCAATGGCACCCGAAGCGGTGACCCTGCCCGAGGGTGTTTGGAACGTGGACCAGGAGACGGCGGATATACACGATGCGGTTAACGCGTTGATCGTGCGCCGTCGCGCCATGCGAATCGAGATCGAGGAACGCCTGGCCGTAATCCTGGCCTCGGTGGCAGAGGCTGTCCTGGTGATCAGTGAGGATGGGATGGTCACGCTGGTCAACGGCGAGGCACTGGCGCTGTTGGGCAGCGAGCGGGTTGAAGCCGGGACCAGCGTGTTCGCGGCCTTGCACCGCCACCCCGTCGAGAAGGCCCTGAAGAAGGCGAAGCACAAGGGCCGCGGCGTCGATGTGAAACTGAAAACGGTTGACGGCCAGTTGCTGCACGCACGGGTATCCCAACTGGAGCACCACGGCGGCATTGTGATCTCCTTTCCGGTCCAGAACCTGGAAAGCGAAGCCCGGTTTCACCACGACCTGGCCCTGCACGACACCCTGCCCGAAGTCTCCGAACTGTCATACGAAACTCCCTTGGCGGACGTCCCTTATTGGGTGTTGGACACCGAAACCACAGGGCTTGACGTCAAGAAAGACAGCATCGTGTCGGTCGGCGGGATCCGCATGCACGGTCAGCGGATCTTTCGCGATTTCACGAACGACTGGCTGATAAACCCCGAGCAGGCCATTCCAACGGCATCGACCCGGATTCACGGCATCACGGATGCGATGGTCTCCGATGCGCGGTCTTTTGCAGAGGTCTGGCCCGAACTGGCAAGGAAGCTGAACGGGGTGGTTCTTGTCGGCCACAACATTGCCTTCGACGTGGCGCATCTGAAGCATGCCGCGGCGCGCGTGGGGGTCGATTGGTGGCCGGCCTTCGTTCTGGATACGCTGTTGCTGATGACGGCCATCGATCCGCGGCTTGACAGCCTCGAACTCGATGCCCTGGCGGCGCATTTCGGCGTCATCATTCGCGGCCGTCACACGGCGTTGGGCGATTCCCTGGTCACCGCGGAGATCTTCGCCCGCCTGCAGGCCCGCCTGGAACATGACGGCGCGGGCACCCTGGGCGCCGCCATTTCCTATCAACGCCGGGCCGGAAAGATCCTGGCGCAACAGCGGTCGTCCGGTTGGTTCGATGATCCCGCCATTTCGACCTGAAGGGATGCCGGAACCTGTGCCGCTGGGGCGGCCGCAGAGCGGGGCGGGGGTGACCGCGACGATCATCGACATACGGGCATCGAGCTTCGACGCGGCGGCCGGCGTGGTGACCGGGATTTCCGCCATCAGGCTGGTTCCGGATGGCGTTCAGGCATCCACCTCGTTCGATTGGCGACTGCCGGAGGGGCCCGCAACCGTGTCGGAAGAAGAGGAAATCCGTCGACGGCTGGACGCCTTCGGCCCGGTTTGGCCGGAACTGGGCGCCTACCTGTCCGGAACGCTGGTCGTTGCCCATGGCGCGGCCTGGGCGCGGACCTTTCTGCGCAAGGCGACGCTCGCCGTCGGCGCGGACTGGGCGCCACCATCGATATTGTGCACACGCCGGATGGCCCGCGCCTGTTTTCCGGACCTGGAATCGTACGGATTGTCCGCCCTGGTCGCCGCGCTGGCCCTGGCGCCGGAACAGCCGGCGGGCGGCGCCGACCGCTGTCTTGCGGTCGCCGAACTTTATCGTCGTTGTCTCGCGCGCATCGGCGGGTCCGGCCCAGGCGGCCGTGCGATTCTTGACGCTTTCATCGCCGGCCCGGCCGGGACCGCCGATTGGGGGGGGGGCAAGACGCCAGTAGCGGTGCCGAAAGGCCGGTTTCGCAGGCGGACCGGGTGCGTTGCGCCGGCGCAAGCGATTCGATAAACAGACGCGCGTTTGACATCCAAAAATCGAACAGAATGCGAAAGGGCACGCGGCGATGGCGGCCTACCAGTACATCTACACCATGCGCGGTCTTGGCCGCAGCTTTCCGGGCGGGCGCGAAGTTCTCAAGAACATCAACCTTTCCTTCCTCCCGGGAGCCAAGATTGGCGTGTTGGGCTACAACGGCGCCGGCAAGTCGACCCTGCTGCGCATCATGGCCGGGCTGGACACGGAGTTCACCGGAGAGGCGTGGGCGGCCGAAGGCGCCAGGGTCGGTTTCCTGCCGCAGGAACCGGAACTGGACCCGGAAAAGACGGTCGCCGAGAACGTCATGGACGCCATGGGCGACCTGAAGTCGGTCGTCGACCGATTCGAGGTGGTCTCCGCGCAGCTCGGCGAAGTCGAGGATCCGGACGAGATGACGCGGCTGATCGAGGAACAGGCCGAGCTGCAGGAGAAGATCGACGCGGCCGATGCCTGGGACCTGGACCGCAAGATCGACATCGCCATGGATGCGTTGCGCTGCCCCGACGGTGAAAGCGCCATCGCCAACCTGTCGGGCGGTGAGAAACGACGCGTGGCCCTGTGCCGGTTGCTGCTGGAGAAGCCAGATCTGTTGCTGCTGGACGAACCCACCAACCACCTGGACGCCGAATCGGTGGCGTGGCTCGAGCGTCATCTCAGCGACTACAGCGGAACCGTCGTGATGGTGACCCATGACCGCTATTTCCTGGACAACGTGACCGGCTGGATCCTGGAACTGGATCGCGGCCAGGGCATTCCCTACGAAGGAAACTACTCGTCCTGGCTGGAACAGAAACAGAAACGCTTGTCGCAGGAGGGCAAGTCGGAAGACGCACGGCTGCGCACGCTGGCCAGGGAACGCGAATGGATCCAGGCCAGTCCCCGGGCACGCCAGGCGAAATCCAAGGCGCGGATATCCGCCTACGAGCAGTTGCTGGCCGAGTCGCAGGAGCGCGCGCCGGGATCAGCGCAGATCGTCATCCCGACGCCGCCGCGTCTGGGCAATCTGGTGATCGAAGCGGAGAACCTGCGCAAGGGATTCGGCAACCATCTGCTGATCGACGAACTGTCCTTCCGGTTGCCTCCGGGCGCGATTGTCGGCGTGATCGGTCCCAACGGTGCCGGCAAGACGACCCTGTTCAGGATGGTCACCGGGCAGGAAGAACCCGACGCCGGCAGCCTCAAGATCGGCGATTCGGTGACGCTGGGTCACGTGGACCAAAGCCGGGATGCGCTGAACGACAAGGCGACCGTCTGGGAGGAGATCAGCGACCGCCAGGATCAGATCGACCTGGGCAAAAGCAAGGTGCAGAGCAGAGCCTATGTCGGCGCCTTCAATTTCCGCGGGCCGGATCAGCAAAAGAAGGTCGGGCAACTGTCCGGCGGTGAGCGCAATCGCGTGCATCTGGCCAAAATGCTGAAATCCGGGGCCAACGTTCTGTTGCTGGACGAACCGACCAACGATTTGGATGTCGATACCCTGCGTGCGCTTGAAGACGCTCTGGTGGAGTTTGCCGGCTGCGTCGTGGTGATCAGCCACGACCGCTGGTTCCTGGACCGGATCGCCACCCACATCCTTGCCTTCGAGGGCGACAGTCACGTGGAATGGTTCCAGGGGAACTTCCAGGACTACGAGACCGACAAGAAGGCGCGGCTTGGCGAGGACGCCGTCGAGCCGCACCGGATTCGCTACAAGCCGCTGACGCGCTAGGCTATGTAGGGCGGCGGTTTCAAGGATAAAGAGGCGCCGCGATTGCGGCGCCTCTCGTTCAAGACCCCCCCCCGATTAGGCCCTGACCGATCCTATTGGGATTCCTGTGCTGGCGTCAGACTGGCCTGGGGCCCAACGTCCCCGGCGGGCTCGTCAAGTTCGTCGAGTGTCTCGAAGTCGAAAAGGTCGTCCGTCTCGTCGAAGCTGATGTCGAATTCGGGCAACGACTCGTCGTCTTCCACCGTGCCGTCGCGAATCAGGTCGTTTCGCCTCTGCCGGTAAAGACTGCGGACGGCAGCATAGAAATCGAGTGAGGACTCTTCGAGTTCTTCAAGCTGATCCATGTTTCGCGCCCGTCCGTCGACCGCGGTAAGACCGAACCGCAGCCAGGCGGTCCAATGAATGAACGCGTTGCTGTCGTTCCTTTGCCACCACGAGATCGGATCGAAAACGAACGTATCGACCACGAACCCGATGGTATCGCGGACGTTCGACGGGCCGAGGACCGGCAGCATGATGTACGGGCCTTCGCCGAAGCCCCAGACAGCGAGCGTCTGGCCAAAATCCTCGTCATGGAATTCCAGGCCCGCGCCGCCGGCGATGTCCGCCCACCCAAGCAGGAAGGAGTTCGCCGCGAATCGCATGGCAGTTTCGTGGGCCCGTTCCGGTTTGCCCTGCAGGATGTCGTTGATGAAGATGACCGGCGACCGCAGCCAGCGCAGCACGCCCTGGATGCCGTCCTGGGCATATTCCGGCAGCACGGCGCGGTAGACCGATGCGATCGGCCGCAGGATGCCTTTGTCCAGGAACAGGTTGAATTCGAAGATGGCACGGTTCAGCGGCTCGGCGGGGTCGTTAGCCTCCTGGAACAATGCCAGTTCATCGGAATCTTCGGGCGGGGTTGCACACCCCGATACGACAAGAACGGCGCCGAGCGCCGCAACCAGCGCCCCGCGCCTGATCTGTCCAAAGAGACCCAGAAATTCCGCCACGTACTTTTCCCTGACCCAAACGGCTTGCGCCATGCGCCAGTCGGAATCCAACCGGCATTCTTGCCACGCGGCGTGCCTGCAAATGTACTTTGGCGACGACCCCGCGGGCGTCAAGTGCTTTTCTACGTGCCCCAAACACGTAAGCCCCAAGCTCAAGCGCCTGACCTTCAAATCGGTATCATGGGCGGGTGCTGGAATCCACCGACGGTGGGGGTGATTGCGATTCCGCTGGCCGGTGTTGCAAAAACGCCAGGGTTGGCTGAAGCGCTTGAAATCCGGCCTTCAATTCAGGTCTAACGGCGGCGATGCGGTTCCGGCGCTTTATCAGGGAGAGGCAAGGGTGGAACGACAGGAGAACGATGGCTGGATTCGTCACAACGAGCCGGTGCAGCCGGGCTGGATCGACTACAACGGCCACATGAACGTGGCCTACTACGTCCTGGCCTTTGACCATGCCACGGATGCGGTCCTGGATGCGGTGGGACTTGGGGCGTCTTATGCGGACGCCTCCGGGATGTCGATCTTCATCGCCGACATGCACGTCGCCTATCGGCGGGAGGTCCATGACGGCGACATGCTGCGGTTCGAATCGCGCCTGATCGGCTATGACGACAAGAGAATCCACCTATTTCACACAATGTTCGGTGGTAAATCATCCGAGCCGGAGGACACCAACGAAATCATGTGCGTGCATGTGGATCTGGGAAGTCGCCGGCCGACCGCCCTGCCGCGCGACCGCAAAGGGGCCGTGGAGGCCCTGTGGAAGGCGCAAAAGGACCTTGCGGTGCCGGCCGGCGTCGGCCGGGTAATAAAATCCTTACGATGACTCGGTTAGCATGGCCGCCTTAAGTGAGGTTTATTCAACCGGGAATTTCAGACTTGCGGACGTGATGTGGGTATCCTGTTACCCGCGGTCCAAGGTACCCGGTTGCCGGCGTTTTTTTGTCAGTTTGGGGTCATCTGAGGGCGGGGAAGGAACGTGGAGTACCCAGAAACCTTCGACGCGGCACGCGAGTTCGCGGACGACGCGCTGAAATCCATGGAGCAGCACCAGATTCCGGCGACGCCCCCGAATTTCACCGTCTGGTATACCTATGCCAGCCGGAAGTACCCGGATCTGACCACCGCCGTCGACACCATGGTGAACGACGGTGCGAATTTCGGCGAAAAAGAGAACCTGGAGCTCTTCGAACGCTACTTCGGCCATGCCGAAGAGGGTATCGCGCTGCACGATGCCAGTCGGAAGATCCGCGAATCGGTGGTTGAAGTCCTGGGCTTCATCACGGATGCCACAGAAGGCGCCTCGAACTACCACGATGCGCTGCAGGAAAACCTCGGCGCCCTGGGCGAGGAGACCGGCCTGGACGGGATCAAGTCGATCGTCGAATCGATCGTGTCCGAGACCAAGAAGATCCAGGAGCAGAACAAGTCGTTTGAGGAGAAGCTCAAGAGCTCTTCCGAGGAGATCGACAAACTCCGCCAGCGCATGGAAGACGTTCAGCGCGAGGCCATGACCGACGCATTGACGGGGATCGCGAACCGGAAGCATTTCGACCAGGCCCTGCGCAACGAAGCCATGGGCGCCATGGAAAAGGGCGACCCACTGTGCCTGTTGCTGACCGATATCGATCATTTCAAGGCCTTCAACGACACCTACGGCCATCAGACCAGCGACCAAGTGTTGAAGTTCGTCGGCCGGACGCTGGTGGAGAACGTCAAGGGCAAGGACACCGCCGCACGCTATGGCGGCGAGGAGTTTGCCATCATCCTGCCCAATACCGAGTTGGACGAGGCGCGGTCCGTCGGTGAGACGATTCGCCGATCGATCGAGACCAAGCGGATCCGCAATCGGCAGACCGGCAAGGACATGGGCAACATCACCCTTTCAGTCGGCTGTGCGCTGTTCCGTCAGGGCGAACCCCTGTCGGAGTTCATTCAGCGCGCGGACGAAGGCCTGTATGGCGCCAAGCGCGGCGGCCGCAACCAGGTGATCACCGAACTGGAACTGACCACCGCCAAAGCCAGCTGACCCTTTCCAGCCGGTTCGCCGAATGACGCTCCGGCCCCGATGCCGGAGCGTTTGTGTTTTTTGCCGCGGCAATCGACAATGCCGTCCGTTGTGAGCCTTCGCGAGCGACCGGTGACCAACAACAACAACGCAAAGGGCGCCATTAAGTTTCTGGCGCTGATCCGCAACGAGAAGATCGTGATGGCCGGGCTGGCCATGCTGCTTGGGGTGCTGGGCGGCGGGTTCGCGATTGCCTTTCGCGAGGGAATCGGTGCCGTCCAGATGCTGTTCTATGGCGACTGGACCGAGCGTCTCGCCAGCCATGCACGGACGTTGCCCTGGTGGCATATCCTGGCCGCGACGACGTTGGGCGGCCTGATTGTCGGGGGGCTTGTTCACTGGGCGATGCCCGGGCGGCGGCCGCAGGGAGTTGCCGACGTCATCGAGGCAAGTGCGTTGCGGGGCGGCCGCATGAGCCTGCGCGCGGGTTTCGCGGCGGCATTGATCAGCGCCGTTTCGCTTGGCGCCGGTGCGTCGACGGGGCGCGAGGGGCCGGTTGTCCACCTGGGCGCCACGCTCAGCGCGCTGGTCGCCAACCGGCTGAGGCTGGGTCGCTCGATGGCGCAGACGCTGCTGGGCTGCGGTGTCGCGGCGGCGGTCGCGGCCTCCTTCAATGCGCCCATTGCCGGTGTGTTCTTCGCCTTGGAGGTGGTGGTTGGTTCCTACGCGTTGGCGACGTTCGCACCAATTGTCGTGGCGTCGGTGACAGGCACCATTATCAGCCGCATGTATTTCGGCGATTTTCCCGCATTCGTCCTGCCCGCCCATCCGATTGTCTCGTTCCTGGAGTTTCCGGCATTCGCCCTGTTGGGGGCGCTGTGCGCGGCGGTTTCCTTTGCCATGGTCTGGTCGGTCGGCTTCGTTCAGGATCGACTGGACGGTTGGCGGATTCCGCCATGGCTGCGGCCAGCGCTGGGAGGGCTGGCGGTCGGCGGCATCGCGCTTGCCTTCCCGGAGGTGCTGGGCGTCGGGTACGAGGCCACGGACACGGCGCTGCGGCAGGGCTATCCCTTCCTGATCCTGATCGCGCTGGTGATTGCCAAACTGACCGCGACGGTGGTGTCGTTGGGCTGCGGTTTCGGAGGCGGGGTCTTCTCGCCCTCGCTTTTCATCGGAGCAATGCTGGGCGGATCCTTCGGCCTGGTCGCAACGCTGATTCTGCCGGAGCTGTCTTCCGGCCACGGCGCCTATACGATCGTCGGAATGGGCGCCGTGGCCGGCACTGTCCTGGGCGCGCCGATTTCCACCATTTTGATGGTCTTCGAGTTGACCGGCGACTATTCGCTGACCATTGCCGTGATGGTGGCCACGGTCATATCCAGCCAGGTCATGAGCCACGTTTACGCGGACTCCTTCTTTGTCTGGCAGTTGTCGCGCCGCCAGATATCCCTGAAGGGAGGGCGGGAGAGCCGGGCGCTGCGTTCGGCCCGGGTCGGCGACACCATGAAGCAGGATTTCCTAACCGTCCGCCCCGACGCCGCACTGTCCGAGATCCGGGCCAAGCTGCAACGCAGCCGGTATGCCGAGCTTTTCGTTGTCGATGCCGAAGGACAGCTTTGCGGAACCATCACGCTGACCGACCTGGCCGAGAACGCCTTCGACACCAGCCATGACAACGAACTGCTTGCCGGGGACGTTCAGCGGCGCAATCCGCCCGCCCTGACGGTCGACGACACGCTTGATCAGGCGGTCCGCCTGATGGACGGTGCGGGCGAGGAGCATATCGCTGTGATGGACAGCGAGAAGGCGCACCACATGGTCGGCGTTCTTCACCAGCGCGACGTCATGCAGACCTATCACCGCGCGATTCTGGAAGCCCGCCCCGAAGATGAACCAGCCGAGGCGACCGAGCGAGACGCTAGTTCCCCTGGTGTAACCTGAGCCAGTCGTGCCGGTCCATCGACTGGACCTGAACGTCCTCGAGGCCGGCACCCGGATGCAGAACCTGCAACCTGATCGGCGACCCGGCCGGACCCTGAGACCAGACTTTGCGGTAGAAATCCTCCATCCCCAAAATCGGCTTGCCGTCGACCGATACCAGGATATCGCCCGCCCGGATGCCGGCCCTGGATGCCGGCCCTGGATGCCGGACCATCCGGCGATGCCCGGCGCACGACCAGATGCCCCTGCAGGTCGGCGGAAATGAGACCCAGCCAAGGTTTCGACGCGCTGGCCCGCCGGCCCGATTCCAGCAGATCGCCCAGGATCGGTTTCAGTTCGTTGATGGGGACGAACATGTTGCCGGGGCTTCGAATATCGGCGCCACGGGCGTCGCCGACGAACAGCGATCCGATTCCGATCAAACGGCCGTCCGGATCCAGCAGCGCGGCGCCGCCGAACCCGGAATAGGGCGGTTCCGTGAAGATCGCGTCCTCCAGCAGGTATTCCCAGTACCCCGCAAACGGACGGCGCGAAACGACCTTGGCGGGGATTGCGTTGGGGGCGCCTTCGAAGCCGGCGACGATGGCGTCGTAGGACTCGCCGACCTTGCCCGAGTCGCCCAAACGCAGGGGACGGACATCCGGCGGCGTCAGGGTGCGAACAAGGCCGAATCCGCTTTCATGGTCATAGGCGATGACGGCGGCGGGCAGGGTCCGCCCGTCGTACAGCCCGATACTGACCTCGCTGGCTTCCAGGATCAGGTAGCCGATGGTCAGGACCAAGCCGCTGGAATCGATGATGGCGCCGGCGCCTTCACGCTGGGTGCCCAGCGTGCCAGCGGTGCGGGCGTCGCCCGGAACGACCGCCTGGACCTGCACCACGGCGTCCAGCGGCGACGGTTCGACCGCATGGGTGGATCCACCGGCCACAGCGGCCGAAATCAGCAGTGCAGAGAATGTGCGGACAAGAGCCCTCATGCGAAGATCTCCGTTCTCGGGCCGCGTGACGGACAGGCCGACGCCACCCCATTGGCACGATGACAGTTTATCGCTATTTCCTTCTGGGCCGGGTGACGAAAGCGTGAAGCCGGCCGCCAGCGGCCCGTCCCGGTGTCGCGGCCCGTGCCGTGGAGTATACTGGACCCCATGTCAGATCCCCTTCAGCATGACGACGACCTCGGTCCGACCCGGGCCGGCGCCGGTGCGCCTTGGCTGGAAGCGCTCAACGATTCGCAGCGCGCCGCCGTGGAAGCGTTGGACGGCCCGGTGCTGGTTCTGGCCGGTGCCGGAACGGGCAAGACCCGTGTGCTGACAACCCGTCTCGCCCAGCTTCTATATAGCGGGCGGTGCCGCCCTTACGAGGTGCTGGCAGTCACTTTTACCAACAAGGCCGCTCGCGAAATGCGGGCGCGGGTCGCCACGTTGATTGGACCGCCGGCTGAAAGCGTCTGGCTGGGCACGTTTCACGCGCTGGCTGCGCGCATTCTGCGCCGGCATGCCGAACTTGTGGGTCTGAAATCCAACTTCGCCATTCTGGATGCCGACGACCAGATCCGGCTGCTGAAGCAGCTTCTGGAGGCAGAGGGCGTCGACAACAAGAGGTGGCCGGCGCGCGCGCTGATGCATGTGATCCAGCGCTGGAAGGACAAGGGGCTGATGCCGGACAGGGTGCCGGCCGGCGAGGCCGGGGATTTCGCAAACGGCCGCGCCATCGACATCTATGCCGCGTATCAGGAGCGGCTTTCGGTTCTCAACGCCGCCGATTTCGGCGATCTTCTGCTGCTGTGCCTGAAGCTGTTCACGAGCCATGCAGACGTTCTGCAGGACTATCAGCGGCGGTTCCGCTACATCCTGGTGGACGAATACCAGGACACCAACGTGGCCCAGTACCTGTGGCTGCGCCTGCTGGCCCAGGGTGACCGGAACATCTGCTGCGTGGGCGACGACGATCAGTCGATCTATGGCTGGCGCGGCGCGGAGGTGGGCAACATCCTGCGGTTCGAGAAGGACTTCCCCGGCGCCAAGGTGATCCGGCTGGAACGGAACTACCGTTCGACGCCGCATATCCTCGGCGCTGCGTCCGGGCTGATCGCCCACAACGAAGGCCGCCTTGGCAAGACGTTGTGGACCGAGGAGGAGGCTGGCGACAAGGTTTCCGTCCGCGGTCTTTGGGACGGCGAAGAGGAGGCGCGCTGGGTCGCCGACGAGATCGAGGCGCTGCAGCGCGTGCAAAACAGTCTGGACGAGGTCGCGATCCTGGTCCGCGCCGGGTTTCAGACGCGCGAATTCGAAGAACGGTTCATCACCCTGGGGATTCCCTACCGGGTGATCGGCGGGCCGCGCTTTTACGAGCGCGAGGAAATCCGCGACGCCATCGCCTATCTGCGCGTCGTGCACCAGCCCGACGACGATTTGGCGTTCGAACGGATCATCAACAAGCCAACCCGGGGGATCGGCAAGACCACGCTGCAGGCCATCCACCTGCTGGCCCGTGCGCAGGGCTGGTCGATGTGGATGGCGGCGGCGCGCCTGATCGAGACCGACGATCTGAAACCCGCCGCGCGGCGGGCTCTGACCGCGATCCTGGAGCTGTTTCGTGGATGGCGGGCCATGGCGGACGGGATCGCGCACACGGAACTGGCCGAGACGATCCTGGACGATTCCGGATACACCGCCTTCTGGCAGGCCTCGAAGAAACCGGAAGCCCCCGGCAAGCTTGAAAATCTCAAGGAACTGATCGTTGCCATGGAAGAATTCGAAAGCCTGGCCGGGTTCCTGGAGCATGTCAGTCTTGTGATGGAGAACGAGGAATCGAATCCGGGCGAACAGGTCTCGGTCATGACGCTTCACGCCGCGAAGGGGCTGGAATTCCAGACGGTGTTCCTGCCCGGTTGGGAGGAAGGCCTGTTCCCGCACCAACGGGCGATGGACGAAAGCGGCGTGGCGGGATTGGAAGAGGAGCGTCGGCTGGCCTATGTGGGCCTGACGCGCGCCAAGACCAAGGCGCAGGTTTCCTATGCCGCGAACCGGCGGGTCCATGGCCAGTGGACCAGTTCGATTCCGTCGCGTTTCGTCGGCGAACTGCCGGATGAGCACGTGGAAACGGAATGGGCGCAGGGGTTGTTCGGCGGCGGCTACGGTGTCACCGGCGGCGGCATGCATGCGGCGGCGCCGCACAACCAGCAAGGCTATGGCGGCGATCGCTTCCGCGGCGGCGGGCCGGGATGGCGCCGGCTGCAAAGCAGGGGACCGGGGTCAAGAGGGCCGGTGACCATCGACGGCGAGGCCGAGGTGATCCAGCCGGCCGGCGATGGATTTGGGCCGGGGGACCGGTGCTTTCACCAGAAGTTCGGACCCGGAACTGTCAGGCAGGTGACCGGGGACCATCTCACGATCGCCTTTGACAAAGCGGGCGAAAAGAAAGTCGTCGCCGCATTCGTCGAAAAAGCCTGACGGCGGATGCCGCACCCGCCGGTCTGGAAGATCGAGCTGGTCGTGCCGAATGAAGCGGTTGCGGTTTTCTCGGCCGCGCTGGAGTCCCTGGCTTCGGCGGTTGCCAGCTTCGAGATACCCGGGACGGACGCCTGGCGTGTCGAGGCCTATGCGCCGGCACCGCCGAATCACGACCGTCTTGTGGCCGCCGTCGCGTTGGCGGCCGGTCAGGCCGGCATCGCCGAGCCGGACTTCATCTGTCTGCCGCTGGCAGACAAGGACTGGGTCGCTGAAACCCAGCGTGCGGCCCGGCCGATCGTCGCGGGACGGTATTTCGTCCATCCTTCGCACCACGCCGGACCGATTCCGCCGGGAAGCTGGCCGATTGAAATCGACGCGGGGCTGGCATTTGGATCCGGCGAGCATGCGACGACGATGGGCTGCCTGATCGCACTGTCCCACCTGGCGCGGCGACGGCGCGTCGCTGCCGCACTCGATCTGGGATCGGGATCGGGAATCCTGGCGATCGCCGCGGCGCGCGCCTGGCCCTGCAGAGTAACGGCGTCCGACATCGATCCGGACGCCGTGCGGGTCACGGCCGAAAATGCGCGACGCAACGGGGTCGCCGCCGCGGTCCGGGCGGTGTCCGGGGCCGGGCTTTCGGCCCGGGCGCCGCGCGCCCAGGCGCCTTACGATCTCATCGTCGCGAACATCCTTGCCCGGCCCTTGCGTGCGCTTGCGGTCGATATCGGGCGCTGTCTGACGCCGCGGGGCACGGTGATCCTGTCGGGTCTTCTCGACAGCCAGGAAAGCCTGGTCCTGACCGCCTATCGCATGCAAGGTTTTGGCCTGCGCCGGCGGATCGATCGCCTCGGCTGGCGGACGCTGGTGTTGGGGCGCGGGCGCGGCTGACCCCGGTGGGCCGGGAATCGAACGGCCCGGCGGTGGGAGGATCGGCCGGGCCGTTGTGCCGCAAATATGGCGGCTTTGGTCGGGGGTGCCGTTCGGTCCCGTCGACAGGGAGGAGGATCCAGCATCAGGGGGAGAGCATGGATCCAGATCGACAGAGAACCGCTCTTCGGCACCTCCGATAGAATGCGAACTGCTTTCAACTTGGGTGGACGATTACCCGTCCGCCTCATTGATTCATATGGGAACGCATCGGCCGAGATTCATTGAAAAAACGTCAGTGCACCCTTGCACGGGCTGCATGGCACGCGCATCTTGTCCGCACGGTTTGCGACCGGCCGGGAAGCCCGGCCGAGGCATGAAATCGAGTGGAGCCAAGAGCCCAATATGCACGAAGCTTCAGTGCCTTATGGCGGAGACGATGGACTGACGGCCCTGCTGCGCGCGCAGGATGCGGGCGTCACGGCGGCCGATGTCCGTGCGGTGGTCGAAGGCGTGGTTGCGGCCCCGCCGGCGCGCGATGCCGATGCCTGGATGGCGCTGGTCTGCCCGGATCCCGAGCCGGCCCTCCGGGCCCAGCTGGCCGCGCTGCGTCAGGTCGTGGAGCGGGCCAGCGATGCCGGTTTCACCGCCGGTCCCGCGCCCGCCGAGCGCATTGCTGCGCTGCGCACACGGTTGGAGGCCTTGGAGTTGGCGGGTTTCGTGGTGCCGCGGACCGACGAGTACCAGGGCGAATACGTCCCGGCCTATGCGGAGCGGTTGCGCTGGTTGACGGGGTTCTCCGGGTCGGCGGGACTGGCCGTCATCTTGCGAGACCGGGCCGCGATTTTCGTCGACGGACGGTACGTCCTGCAGGTGCGTCAGGAAATCGATCCTGACATCCTGGTCCCCGAGCACATCACCGAGACGCCGCCCATCGAGTGGGCCGCGGCCAAGTTGGCGCCGGGCGAAAAACTGGGGATCGACCCTTGGCTGCATTCGAAGTCCGCGGTCGACCGCTGGCGGCGGGCGGTGGAAAAGGCAGGCGCCGTCCTTGTGGAACTGCCGGACAACCCGATCGACGCGATTTGGACGGCAAAGCCCTCTGCGCCGGTTTCCCCGATCCTGCCCCACGCGACAAGCTATGCCGGCGCCACGTCGGCGGAAAAACGCAAACGGGTGGGTGACTCGATTGCCGCCGATGAGGCGGATGTGGCCGTGATCACAGCGCCGGACAGCATTGCCTGGCTGTTGAACGTGCGCGGCGGCGACGTGCCGCGGACACCGCTGCCGTTGAGCTATGCCCTTGTGCACGTGGACGGCCTTGTCGACCTCTACGTGGACATGCGTAAGGTAACCCGGTCGCTGGCCGAGACCCTGGGTAATGAAGTCGCCATCCATCCGCAGTCGGAATTTTCAGCGGCGCTGAAGGGGCAGGGCAAGGCGGGCCGCACGGTCATGGTGGATCCGGCAATCTCTTCGGCGGCCGTGTTCAACGGCTTGGATGCGGCCGGCGCGACAATCGTCAACGCCTCCGACCCCTGCGCGCTGCCCAAGGCCTGCAAGACGGCGGCGGAACTGGACGGCGCGCGTGCCGCGCACCGGCGGGACGGCGTGGCGGTGACGCGTTTTCTGGCCTGGGTCGCCCGGCACGCCCTGGCAGCGGGCGCGACGGAACTGTCCGCCGCAGACAGGCTGCAGGCGTTTCGGGCCGAGGATCCGCTGTTGCGCGACCTCAGCTTCGACACGATATCGGGTGTCGGATCCAATGGCGCCATCACCCATTACCGTGTCAGCGAACGGACCGACCGTCCTTTGCAACGGGGCGAGCTGTATCTGGTCGATTCAGGCGGACAATATCCGGACGGAACCACGGACGTGACCCGAACCGTCGCCCTGGGACCTGTCGAGGACGCAGTGAAAGAGCGCTTTACCCGCGTGCTGAAGGGCCATATCGCGATCGCGACGCTGCGGTTCCCCGAGGGGACGACCGGCAGCCAGATCGACACCCTTGCCCGCCACAACCTGTGGCAGGCGGGTCTGGACTATGACCATGGCACGGGGCATGGGGTCGGGTCGTATCTGGGCGTGCACGAGGGCCCGCAACGGATCTCCAAATTGCCGAACAGCGTGGCCCTCAGACCCGGCATGATCGTCTCCAACGAACCGGGCTTCTATCTGCCCGGCCACTACGGCATCAGGATCGAGAATCTGGTTGCGGTGCGCCCGTGCGACGCGCTTGCGGACACGGACAAACCGTTCTTTGAATTCGAAACGCTGACGCTGGCGCCGATCGACCGCAATCTTATCGATCCGGGCCTGCTGACGGCCGACGAGCTGGCCTGGCTCAACGGCTATCATGCGCGGGTGCGGGGCGCGCTGTTGCCTGACGTGGATGCTGAAACGCGGGAGTGGTTGACGGCGGCGACGGAGCCGCTGTCGCCCTAGCCGGGCTTAACAGTCCGGGCGCAGACGGACAAGGCCCCACCCGAAAATCTGGTCCTTGCCCTTGGTTCCAAGGTCGACGGAGTACCGCCTCAGTGACTGGCGCAGCACCTCGGGATCGCTGCTGTAGCCGGCCGCCAGGTGAACGGCGACCATGCTGGTGATGTAGGGCGCTGCGAAGGAGGTTCCGCTCTGTTCCTTGAGACCGCGCGGAGTCGAGGTGACGATGCGGACGCCCGGCGCAGAAAAATCGATGTAGCGCCCCTGGTTGGCGAATTTGTAGTGCGAAAGGTCCTTGTCGACGGCGGTGACCGCGATCACGCCCGGGCGGCCGGCCGGCCAGGCCGGCTTGGCTTCGGGGCCGTTATTGCCCGCCGCGGCCACCAGGACCATACCCTTCACGAGGGCGCGGTCGACCGCGGCGACAAGGACGGTGTTCTTCGATCCGGCGATCGACAGGTTCAGGATCTGGATCTTGTGGCGCGCAAGCCAGTCGATCGAGCGCAGCATGGCGGTGAGGTTGCCGATGACCCGGCCGCCGCGATCCTCGAAGATGCTGGCGGCGAACAGGGATGCGCCTGGGATCAGTCCGCCGGCGGTGTCCGCGGACGGCGCGCCCACCAGCATGGCGGCGATCGCGGTGCCGTGCTCGCCGGGCGCCGCGGTGCGTTCGGGTGTGACGAAGGATCGATGGACGATCTTGCGGCCGGCGAAGCTGCTGTGATCGATGTCGACGGGACTGTCGATGATGCCCAGCCGCAGTCCGGTCCCGCAGGTCGGTCCGACCGCGCCCCATCCGACGGTTTCCCGATCGTATGGCAACCGGCGGCCGCCTGCGCCGGCGGCTGTGGCCGACAGGGTGTACAAGGCGTTGAGGTCGGACGTCACCCTGGGAAAGGCGCTCTGGAACCGATCCAGTGCCGCGATCGTGTCGCTTTCATCCGGCGTCTTGATCCGCCAGATGTCGAGCTGGAGGTCTCTGAGGTCGATCTGTTCGATCAGGGAATACCCCATCGACTGCAGGCGCGGCAGGATCGAGTCCGGTGGATTGACCGCCAGGATCTCGCCTGGCTCGTAAGCGGGCGCGGCCTCGGCGGTGTTGCCTTCGACCGGCTGTTCCGCCCCGGTTCCGCTGCCATGTTCGACGGTGACGCCAATGACGCGTCCATGCTCGTCATATTCCAAGATGGAGCGGCCGGGCTGCGCGATGGCGCCGCCGGTTCCGGCGCCGAGGGCGCAAAAAACGGCCGCCGCGACGGCGATGCGGCGGAGCCGGGCCGGTTTGAAAAGCGCCTTTGCCATGGCCGGATGATGGCGAGGGGGCGCTTTCAACTTCGTAAATTAACGGAATATTGAGAGTGTTTTTGCAACACGCGGTATTAGGACGCCGCACTTGTGCAGCGCCTGCGGTCAGCTCGCGGTAACAGGGTGCGGTAGAACGGCCCCGGCAGGTCGAAACGCGCCTAGGCGCCGGCGACGAGGTCAAGCCACTCGCGCTCGCTGAGGCGCGGCACGCCCAGATCTTCGGCCTTTTTCGCCTTCGAACCGGCATCCGCGCCGACCACCACATAGTCGGTCTTGCGCGACACCGAACCGGCCACCTTGGCCCCCAGCGCCTCGGCCCGGGCCTTTGCCTCGTTGCGCGTCATCTCGATCAGGGTGCCGGTGAAGACGACGGTCTTGCCGGCCACCGGGCTGTCAGCGGTTGCCGATGCGGTGAAGGGCTCAACTTCCGCCAGCATATTTTGCAGGTCGTCGACCAGCGCCCGGTTGTGGTCCTCGGTGAAAAAGGCGATCAGGTCGGCCGCAACCGATTTGCCAATCCCGTCGATATCGACCAGGATCCGGTAGGCTTCGCTTTCGGGGTCTTTTGCGGCCTGCATGGCCTGTCGGAGTTGGTCCAGACTGCCGTAGTGCTTGGCCAGAAGCCGGGCGGTCGCCTGGCCCACCTGCCGGATGCCCAGAGCATATATGAACCGATCCAGGGGAATGCGTCGGCAGGTCTCGATCGCCTGCAAGACCTTGTCGACGGACTGATCGCCCCAGCCCTTGCGTCCCCGCAGCTCGTCGGCATGGTCCCCCAGGCGGAAGATGTCGGCCGGGCTTTCGATCCATCCCAGGTCCAGCAATTCTTCAATGCTCTTGCTGCCGAAACCGTCGATGTCGAATGCGTCGCGGGCGACGAAATGCTTGAGCCGCTCGACGCGTTGTGCCGGACAGATCAGCCCGCCCGTGCAGCGCCGTACCGCCTCGCCCTCGGGCCGTACCGCTTCCGACTGGCATTCGGGACAGACTTGGGGGAATTCGTAGGGAATGGAGTTTGCCGGGCGCTTGCTCCCGATCACCTGCACGACCTGGGGAATCACGTCCCCGGCGCGCTGGATGACGACATGGTCGCCTTCGCGGATGTCCTTGCGCCGGATCTCGTCTTCGTTGTGAAGCGTTGCCCGCGAGACCGCCACGCCGCCAACGGTGACCGGCTCCAGGTTGGCAACCGGCGTCAGGGCACCGGTCCGGCCCACCTGGATCGTGATTTCGTTCAGGACGGTTTGCGCCTGTTCGGCCGGGAATTTGTGGGCGACGGCCCATCGCGGCGCTCGGCTGACGGTGCCCAGGCGCTGTTGCCAGTCCAGGCGGTTCACCTTGTAGACCACCCCGTCGATATCGAACGGGCGTTCGGCGCGGGTCGCCCCAAGCTCTTCGTAATAGGCCAAAGCCTCTTCCAGGCTGGTGCATAGCCTGCTGGGTTCGTTGAGCTTAAAGCCCCAGGATGCCACGCGCGCCCGGACCGCCATCACCGTGTCTCCCAACGGGGCGGAACACTCACCCCAGGCATAGCCGAAAAACCGCAACGGCCTGGATGCGGTGATGGCGGGATCGATCTGCCGCAGGCTGCCGGCGGCGGCGTTACGCGGATTGGCGAACAGTTTCCCGCCCTCGGCTTCCTGCCGGGTGTTCAAGGCGGCAAAGTCGCTCTTGTCCATATAGACTTCGCCGCGCACCTCCAGGATGTCGGGCCAGTCGTCACCGGCAAGGCGTCTGGGGATATCGTCGATCGTCGCCAGGTTCGGCGTGACGTTCTCGCCCTCGGTCCCGTCGCCGCGGGTCGCTCCCAGGACCATCCGACCCTGTTCATAGCGGATCGAGGCTGACAGGCCGTCGATCTTGGGCTCGGCAACCACCTCGAGCGGGATTGACGGATCGTCGCGCAACTCCTTCAGGAAACAGCGCACCCCGTCCAGAAAGTCGGCCACGTCGGCGTCGGAGAACGCGTTCCCCAACGACAGCATCGGCAAGGCGTGGGTGACCTTTGCAAAGCCGCCCGCCGGCGCCGCCCCAAGGCGTTCGCTGGGACTGTCGGCGCGCTTGAGGTACGGAAACGCCGCTTCGATGGCCGCGTTGCGGACACGCAGGGCGTCGTAGGCCGCATCGCTGATCTCCGGGGCGTCCTTCTGGAAATACAGCTTGTCGTGCCGGGCGATCTCGGCCACCAGGCGCGCCAGTTCGGCCCTGGCCTCGTCCTCACTCAGCGAGTCGACCGGACGGTCGGACACGCTCATGCCGCGCGGTCCTTGATCAGCTTCTCCGCCGCGGCCCGAGCTTCGTCGGTCACCGTGCTGCCGGCCAGCATCCGGGCGACTTCTTCGCGCCTCGTAACGCCTTCCAGCCGTGCAATGTGCGCCGCCAGCCGTCCGTCTTCCTCCCGCTTCTCGACCCGCAGATGGTCGCCTCCGCAGGCCGCAACTTGTGGCGAGTGCGTAATCACCAGCACCTGCACGTGCCGGGAAAGCTGCTGAAGCCGCCGTCCGACGGCGGTCGCGGTGGCTCCGCCCACGCCGGCATCGACTTCGTCGAAGATCAGGGTTGGCGCCACGCCGGTCTGGGAAAGACACAGGCTGAGCGCAAGCTGGATCCGCGACAGCTCGCCGCCCGACGCGACACGATGCAGCGGGCCCGGCGGCGTGTCGGGGATGGTCGCGATTTCGAAGCGAACCTGGTCGGTTCCGTAGGGACCCCATTGCGCTTCCTGCAGCGGCTCGATCCAGGTCCTGAAACGGGCCTTTTCAAGTTTCAGCGGCGCCAGCTCCGCCGCCACGGCGCCATCCAGCCGCCCGGCCGCCGCCTTGCGGGTGCGGGTCAGATCGGCGGCGGCGTTCACATAGGCGCGGCGCGCGGCCTCGGCCTCCGCGTTAAGAGCCGACAGCCGGTCGGTCCGGTTTTCGATCAGCGACAGCTTGCGATCCACCTCCCGGGCGACCTGTTCCAACTGATCGGGGTTGACACCATGTTTCCGGGCCATGTCGCGCAGCGCGAAAAGGCGCTGTTCGATGTCGTCCAGCTCGCCCGGCGCGAATTCAACCTCCGCGGCCAGCCGGGCGAGGGCGGCGACCGACTCGCCGATCTCCACATTCGCCCGATCCAGCGCGCCCATTGCCTCGTCGAGCCGGTCCGGTACACGTTCCGCCAGCCGGCCCAGCGCGGTCTGGACTCGGCGGATCCTCGCTTCCGCACTGTCGGCGCCGGCCAGATCATCATACGCCGTGCCGATTGCCTCGGTGAGTTGTTCGCCGATCTGCAGCAGCGCCCGCCGCTTCGCCAGTTCCGCGTCCTCGCCCGCGCGTGGGGCAAGCCGGTCCAGTTCGTCGCGGGCATGGCGCAGCAGGTCGACGTCGCGTGCCGCGTCGTCCGCCTGGAGACGCGCCTCCTTTGCGGCGGCTTCCGCGTCGCACCAGGCCTCGTACGCGCGTTCCGTGGCGGCCAAAAGATCCGATTCCGATGCATAGGCATCCAGCAGACCGCGATGCGTTGCCGGGTTCAACAGCCCGGACTGGTCGTGCTGGCCCTGGATTTCGACCAAAAGCGCGCCGACTTCCCGCAGCAGGGCGACGCTGACCGGCTGGTCGTTGATATAGCCGCGGCTGCGGCCATCCGCGCCGAGAACGCGCCGAAGGATAAGCCCCTCACCCCGGGCAATGTCCTGGCTTTCCAGGATCGCCCACACAGGGTGCTCCCGATCGATGTCGAAAACGGCCGATACGGTCGCCTGCGATTGGCCGCGGCGGACCAGCGCCGAATCGGCGCGCGCCCCGACGGCAAGCCCCAAAGCGTCCAACAGGATCGACTTTCCCGCACCGGTCTCACCGGTCATCACAATGAGACCGCGGGATGCGGTAATCTCCAGGCGGTCGACGAGAACGACGTCGCGGATAACGAGATCCGTGAGCATCAGGCGGTTAGAACCAGTTCCACAATCCGGCCAACCAGGAACCTTCCTTTTCTTCCGGCTCGAGATTGCGGCGCTGCAGAAGCGCGTAGGAATCCTGGTACCACTGACTGCCCGGGTAATTGTGTCCAAGGACAGCAGCGGACATCTGGGCCTCGTCCGAGATGCCCAGCGCCAAGTAGGATTCCGTCAACCGGTGCAAGGCCTCTGGAACGTGGGTCGTGGTTTGATAGTTCTCGATCACGGCGCGGAACCGGTTGATCGCCGCGAGATATTCGTGCTGTTGCAGGTAGAACCGGCCGATGCTCATTTCCTTGCCGGCAAGGTGATCGCGGGTCAGGTCAATCTTGAGGCGCGCATCGCGGGCATATTTGGCGCTTGGATAGCGCCGCGCCACCTCTTCCAGCGACTGCATCGCCAGTTCGGTCATTTTCTGGTCGCGTCCCACGTCGGAGATCTGCTCGTAGTAGCAGATCGCCTTCAAATAATACGCGTACGGCGCGTCGCTGTTGCCGGGATGGAGTTCCAGGAATCCGTCGATGGCGATAATGGCCTCGTCGTAATTGTCGTTGAGGTAGTGCGCGTAAGCCGACATGACCTGGGCCTTGGTCGCCCAGACCGAGTAGGGATGCTGCCGGTCGACTTCGTCGAACAGCCGCGAGGCGGTGGTGTAGTTGCTCGCCTCCAGCGAATCCATGGCCGAGTTGTAAAGGTCTTCGACCTCGCGGTCCTCATAGACAACCTCTGTATCGCCGCCGCAGGCGCCCAGAGCCAGCAACGCCGCGCCCGCGACGAGACACAGCGGCCTTAGCCGCCGAAACGCCCCGATCCCGATCGAGTTCAGCAAACGCATATGACCTGCACTCAAGTGTCAAAGCTATGAAGCGCCACCGCAACAGGCTCGAAAATACACCATTGACGGGGCCCGAATCCACCGTCAACGTCATGGGCGCGGCGCACCAAAAGACACTGTAGGGAGAGGAGTGCCGTCGCGGATCAGGCGCTGCGGCGGGGCGTCACGCCGAGGCGGCAATCGCCAGGGTCTCGGCCTTCGGGCTCTCTTCGACGCTGACAAGCTCCCAGTTCGCTGGATCCGAAAAGACTGCCCGGAGAAGCTCGTTGTTGATGCAATGGCCGGCGCGAATTGAATGGAAATGTCCGATCACCGGGTGGCCGGCCAGATACAGGTCGCCCAGGCAGTCGAGGAGTTTGTGACGGACGAACTCGTCCCGATAGCGCAGCCCCTCTTCATTGACGACTGTATCGCCATCCACCACGACGGCGTTTTCGAGGGAGCCGCCACGAGCAAGACCCATCGACCGCAAAGTCTCGATTTCTTCGAGGAAGCCGAACGTCCGGGCGCGGGCGATCTCGGTCTTGAACCGGCTCGGTGTCAGGTCGAGGCTGATCTCCCGGCACCCGATCACCGTGCTGGCGAAGTCGATGCCGACGAAGGCCGAAAAACGGTCCGCCGGTTCCAGAACCGCAACGCGGTCGCCGTTGCGGACTTCGACACGCCGGACAATCCGAACCATGCGACGGGGCGCATCCTGGTCGACGATGCCGGCGCACTCGATCAAGAAAACGAAGGGCTCGGAACTGCCGTCCATGATCGGGACTTCGGACCCGCTGACTTCGATGATGGCATTGTCCACCGCGCAACCATGCAGGGCCGCCATCAGGTGTTCGATCGTCCCTATCGAGACGCCTTGCTCGTTTTCGATGCGCGTGCACATGCGCGTGTCCACGACGTTGTCGAACCGCGCGGCGATACTGGCCACGGCTTTCGCCTTGCCGTTCCTGCGAAAGACAATCCCCGTGTCCGTCGGGGCAGGGTGCAGCGAAAGCGCGATTACCTCGCCAGAGTGCAATCCGACGCCGTTGCAGTGGATCGACGATTTCAGGGTCCGCTGGGAAGGGTGCCCGGCGAGTTGCCAGCCGGCACGCGGAACTGCTGCGTGCGAGCGCTGAACGTTGCTATCGCGCAGCCCATCTAGCATCTGAATGCGACCACTCCCCCTGCTACTCGGCGCTCCGTCCGGCCTTGCACCGCACGGCATATCCCCAACCATCCGCCCCGTCCGTCGCCGCCATGGCGCACCAACGAGACGTCGATGTGAAACCTGCTTCGAAACTCAATCCAATCGGGCGATCCCGCTGTTGGAAAAGCACAATTAACCAAATTCGCTTATGATGTGTAACAGCCGACCTATAGCCCCTCAAGTCACTCTTTGTTACCAAATGTTGCGCGGCCACGGGCATTTGCCCGTGGCCGCGCGTTCGGTCGTGACACCAAAAAAAGGCGGCTGGCGTGCCGGTCAGTTCGCCTGCCGACGCAGGAAGGCCGGGATCTCCAGCATGTCCTCGTCGGCGCGGGTGGTCTGCGGCGCCGGTTTTTCGTCGACGCCCTCGAACGTGGGCTCCTGGCGCGGCGGCGCTTCCGCCTGCGCAGCCGCCGGAACAGCCGCCGGAACAGCCTGGGCGGGCTGCATGTTCGGGGTTTCCGATGGCTTGCGCGCGCGCCCGGTTCCGGTCACCCGTTCGAACAGGCTTGGCCGTCGGGCAGCCTTGCCCGGGCTGTCGTCATGACCGGCCACCGCGGCTTCTTGGGGGGCACCCGGGCGGGAGGCAGTCGGACGCGGTTCGGCGACCGCCGGACGCGGCGGAATGAAGGCTTCGCGTGGCGCCACCCGTTCTTCGATGATCTCGGCCGCTGCGGCCGTCGGGGCGGGCTCGTTTTCCGAGGCCTTCGGGGTGACCTCGTCGATCGCAGGCGTCGGCCGCGGCTCGGCGGTGAACGCCGGCTCGCGCTCGGCCACCGGGAGATCCAACAGCGACGCGGCCGGACGGGCAGGCTCTACCGCCGCGGGCTCAGCAGATGTCGCCGGTGCGCCGGTCTCGACGGTGCCGTCGCCCGTGGCCGCCGGTGCTTCGTATACCGGCTCCTCAACGACCGCCACCGTCGGTTCCGGGACGATCGCCTCGGGGACGGCAGCCTCAGGTTCCTCGATGGCGGGCGCTTCGACCCGCTCGGCAACGGCGGCCGTCAGGCCGGTCAGAATCGGGCGCGGCGCAACCTGGCCGGCCGAATCGATGCCGGTGGCCACAACAGATACCCGCATCACGCCTTCCAGCTCGCCGTCGAAGGTCGACCCGAAGATGATGTTGGCATTGTCGTCCACTTCCTCGCGGATCCGGTTCGCGGCCTCATCGACCTCGAACAGGGTCATGTCGGGCCCGCCCGTGATGTTGATCAGCACGCCCTTGGCGCCCCGCATGGTGACGTCGTCCAATAGCGGATTGGAAATGGCGCTTTCGGCGGCCAGGATGGCGCGCTTGTCGCCTTCCGCCTCGCCCGTCCCCATCATCGCCTTGCCCATCTCGCCCATTACCGTGCGGATATCGGCGAAATCCAAGTTGATCAGGCCGGGCATGACCATGAGATCGGTGACGCCGCGGACACCCGAATACAACACGTCATCCGCCATCTTGAACGCGTCCGCGAAAGTCGTCTTCTCGTTGGCGACGCGGAAAAGGTTCTGATTGGGAATGATGATCAGCGTATCCACATACTGCTGCAGTTCCTCGATCCCCGACTCGGCGATGCGCATGCGCTGATTGCCTTCGAAGTGGAAAGGCTTGGTGACCACCCCGACGGTCAGGATTCCCCTTTCCCTGGCGGCGCGCGCGATGACCGGTGCAGCGCCGGTGCCGGTGCCGCCGCCCATGCCGGCGGTGATGAAGGTCATGTGGCAGCCGTTCAGATGATCGAGGATGTCGTCGATCACCTCTTCCGCCGCGGCGGTGCCCACATCGGGCCGGGCGCCGGCGCCCAGGCCCTGGGTGATGTTGACGCCCAGCTGCAGCTTGCGTTCGGCAAGCGACTGGTTCAGCGCCTGCGCATCCGTATTGGCGACGACGAACTCGACGCCCTCCAGATTGGAGCGGATCATGTTGTTGACGGCATTGCCGCCGGCACCTCCGACGCCGACCACAACCAGGCGCGGTTTAAGGTCGAGATCGGGCGTCGGCACGCTTAGGTTCAAGGTCATATCTGCCTCCAAAAGCCTCGATGGTGTCACGCGGTAAAATCATCGCTATGCCGCCGCCCCGCGGAGCGTCAGCATAATCCGGTGCCGCCACGAAGGCGGCAAAAACCTATACTGATTCGCAATCTTTGGTCCCGTTTTTCGTCAGAAGTTTTCACGAAACCATCCCCCCAGACGGCGGAACATCCCGCCTTGTTCGGACTCGTTTCTGTGCGGACGGGTGGCGCGCGCCTCGCCGCGGTCATCCACGGCGAAGGACAGCAGTCCGGCGCAGGTCGCGAAGGCCGGGCCGTTGGTCGCTTCGGCAAGCCCAGGGATGCCCAGCGGCTTGCCCAGCCGGACCTGTTTCCCGAGGATCCGGCTTGCCAGTTCTCGCACGCCGGGAAGCTGCGATGCACCGCCCGTGAGCACGATCCGCTGTCCCGCCAGATGGGCGATGCCGGATGCCGCGATCCGGTCGCGGACCAGTTCCAGGGTCTCTTCGATGCGCGGCGCGATGATCGAAATCAGGAACGAGCGGGGCACCCGGTTGGGGTGGTCGTCGTCCGCCTCGCCGATCTGCGGTGCGTCGATCATCTCGTGCTCGTCCGTTGCCGACGGCAGGGCGTTGCCGAACAGCGTCTTCAGGCGCTCGGCGTGACCGACCGCGGTCGAAAGACCGCGCGCGATGTCCATGGTGACGTGGCCGCCGCCGATCCGGATGCAGTCGGTGTGGATCAACGCAGCGTCGTAGAAGACGGCCAGCGACGTCGTGCCGCCGCCCATGTCGATCACCGTCGACCCCAGGTCCTTTTCATCCTCCACCAACGAGGCCAGCCCGGCGGCATAGGGACTGGCCACCAGGTCCGAGACGGTCAAGTGGCACCGCGTCAGGCAGGTGGCGATGTTCTGAACGGCGCTCGCCTCGGCGGTGACCAGATGCATGGACGCGGAAAGGGTCTGCCCGTGCATCCCGCGCGGATCCTGAATCCCGTTGGAACCGTCGATGGCAAAGCCGGTGGGAATGGCATGGATCAGAATGCGGTCGTTCAGATCGGCCTGCATCCGGCCTTCCAACAGCAACCGGCGCACGTCGCCGTCGCGGATCGCGCCGCCGCCGATCGCCAGCTCGCCCGAGGCCGTCTTGCTGAGCGGGCGGCCGCCGTTCAGGTTGACGGTGACCTCCTGAATCGTCGTCGATGCCATTTGCTCGGCGGCATGCACCGCCGACAGGATCGAAGCTTCCGCCGCGTCCATGTCGACGATCCAGCCGCTTCGGATGCCGGCGCTGGCCTGGTGTCCGATGCCTGTCACGCGCACATGCCCGGCCTCGTCGGCATCGCCGATGAAACAGCAAATCTTCGTGGACCCGATGTCCAGTGCGGCTATCTTGCCGTGTCGTGCCACCGCCGTCTTACCCCTTGCTCTGCATGGTCTATGTCTCGTCCCCCCCGCGTGACGCAGTTATCTCGGTCTTGAGCTTGGCGCCCTCGCTCATGCGGATGATCAGGCGGTCCGGGAGACGCAGGTCGATCGCCTTGATGTCCCTGTCGATGATTCCGTGATCGGCATCCAGGCTGGCCAGCCGTTCCAGCGCCGCCGCCGGATCCTCCTCCGGCAGCCGGACGTCGATGCCATTGGACAGGCGCAGGTTCCAGCGACGCCCGCTGACCCAGACCGCGGCCTGGACGTGCTCGGATATCGCCGGCGCGCTGGCCAGAACGTCCATCAGGTCGCGGGTCCTGAGCGGCGCCTTGTCTCCGACAATCACTTTCAGATGACCGAAGCGTTCGAGGCCCTGGCTGCCGATGACGGCGCCATCGGCATCGACCAGCACGAAACGCCCGCCGCGCTGCCATATGGCCGCCGCCTGCCGCTCGACAATTCGGACGAACAGGGTATCGGGAAGCTGGCGCTGAACCCGCGCCGAGGCGACCCATCCGAGATTCTCCAGCTGCAGGCGGGCCTGTTCGGGATCGATGGTCAGTATCGGGTCGCTGGCCTTCACGCCCAACGTCGCCAGGATCGTCTCCGTGTCGGTTTCGTGCCGACCCTCCAGATAGACCTGTTGGACCGACAGTCCCAAATCCACGGTGAAGGCGATGATCCCGCGCTGCACCGCCGATGCCGTGCGCGCCACCGCACCGGAGGTCCAGGACCAGTAGGCGCCGCCGGCGACGGTCGCGATCGCAACGGCCAGGGAAGCCGCCATCACGGTCCGACGCGACGGACGGAACACCTTCCGCCGCCGCACATTCCGCCGCTTGGTCGCCGTCGCTTTGGCCCCGCGCCTGCGCCCGGCAGGGGGGTTTGCGCTCACGCGTCGCATGCCGCGTTCTCCACCATCCAGTTAACAAGCTCCGGAAACGACATCCCGACCTTCGCCGCCTGTTCCGGCACCAGGGACAGGGCCGTCATTCCGGGCTGGGTATTGACCTCCAGAAGATACAGGCCCTCCGTGCCCGCGCTGTCGTCCCAGCGGAAGTCCGCCCGGCTTACGCCCCGGCATCCCAGGGCCTGATGGGCCAGTACCGCCCATTCCTGGGCAAGGGTACCGACGTCGTCGGGCACCGGCGCCGGGCAGAGATGTTCGGTCCGGCCGTCGGTGTATTTCGCCTCGTAGTCGTAGAAGCCCTGCAGCGGGCGCAGTTCGGTGACGCCCAACGCTCGTTCGCCCATCACCGCCACGGTCAGCTCGCGGCCGGACACGTAGGGCTCGACCAGGATGTCGCCGAATTCCCAGCCCTCCAACGAGGGTCCGTTGTCGCCTTCATTCACAATGATGACGCCGACGCTGGATCCCTCGCGGGCAGGCTTCAGCACATAGGGACGCGGCAGCGGGTGGGTGTGCATGATGTCCGACGCCGCCATGATGCGGCCCTGCGGACAGCGGATGCCCTTGGCCGTGAAGAGCGCGATCGCCAGCGGCTTGTCCATCGCCAGGGCCGAGGCTGGCAGGCCGGAATGGGTGTAGGGAATACCCAGCACGTTCAGGATGGCCTGGATGGTCCCGTCTTCGCCGAACCGGCCGTGCAGCGCGTTGAACACGGCATTTGGCGCCGGCTGCAAGCCGTCCAGCAGCGCCTGCAGATTGCGGGTGACGTCGATTTCGCTGGTCGTGTAGCCCGCCTCCCTGAGCGCATCGGCGCAGGCGCGCCCGGAATCCAGCGAAACCTCGCGTTCCGCGGACCACCCGCCCATCAGAACGGCGACATGCTTGCTCATGCACCGTTCTCCGGACCCGGCACGCCAATGCGCCGGATCTCCCATTGCAGCTCCACGCCGCTGTGCTCCCGGACGCGCCGGCGTACTTCTTCGCCCAGCCCCTCCAGATCGGCCGCGGTCGCGCCGCCGGTGTTGATCAGGAAGTTGCAGTGCAGATCGGAAACCTGGGCAGCGCCGCGTTTGAGCCCCCGGCAGCCGGCCTGGTCGATCAGCTGCCACGCCTTGTGGCCCTCCGGGTTCTTGAAGGTCGAGCCGCCGGTCCTGCTTTTGACCGGTTGGGTCTCGCCGCGGGCGGACGAGATTTCGTCCATCCGCGCCTGGATCGCGGCGCCGTCGCCGGCGCGGCCCTGGAACAGGGCGTCGACAAAGATCCAGTCGGCCGGCACGCCGGTCGAGCGGTAGGTCATGTCCATTTCCGCCGGCGCCAGCACATGCAGTTGCCCGTCCCGGTCGATGCACCGCGCCTGGACCAGGACATCCCGGGTTTCCGTTCCATAGGCGCCGGCGTTCATGCCCAGCGCCCCGCCGACGGTGCCGGGAATGCCGACAAAGAACTCCAGACCGGCGATGTTGGCCGCCTGGGCGCGCCTGGCCAGGTTGGCGTCCATCGCCGCGGCGCCGGCCCGCATCAGGGAATCCTCCAAGGCGTCGATCCCCGCGAACTGGCGGCCCAGCCGAATAACGACACCGGCCACGCCGCCGTCGCGCACCAGCAGATTGGACGACACCCCGATGACGGTCAGCGGAATGTCCCTCGGCGTCTCGGCCAGGAAATGCTGAAGGTCGGCGACATCGGCCGGGCGGTAGAGGACCTCCGCCGGTCCGCCGACCCGAAACCAGGTATATTTCGCCAGCGCGGCGTCTTCCTCGTAGCGTCCCGACACGGCCGGCAGGCGTTGGATCAGACTTGGTTCGGACATCTCTGCCGCCGCCCCCATCATCCTGCCTCCGCCGGCTTGGAGTCGGCGGCAAGCGCTGCCAGTTCTTCCGGCAAGGCGTTGGCCCAGGCCGTGATGCTGCCGGCGCCCAGGCAGATCACCAGGTCGCCGGGTTCGGCATTGTCGTAGACGAGACCGGGCAGCTCCTGCGGCCCTTCCAGGGCCAGGACCGCGCGAGGGCCGCGCGCCTTGAGTCCCTCGACCAGGGCGTCGCGATCGACACCCTCGATCGGCGCCTCCCCGGCGGGATAGACGTCGGCGACGATGACCAGGTCGGCATCGTTGAAACAGGTGCAGAAGTCCTCGAACAGGCCTTGCAACCTGGTATACCGATGCGGTTGTACGACGGCGATGACGTCGCGCCGGCTGGCCTGGCGGGCCGCCTTCAGGACGGCTGTGATTTCGACGGGGTGATGGCCGTAGTCGTCGACGACGGTGATGCCGTTGATCTCGCCGACCCGCGTGAAGCGCCGCTTTACGCCTTCGAATTCGGCCAGCGCCCGACGGATGGTCTCTTCGTCGATGCCCATTTCCAACGCAACCGAAACGGCCGCCAAGGCGTTCTGGACATTGTGATCGCCGAACATGGGCAGGCGCAGGCCGACGATCCGGCGTTCCGCTTCGTTGCGCCGGGCGATTGCCGCGTCGAACTCCATGCCGAACGGTCCGTGTCTGAGGTCGACGCCGCGCACCTCCGCCTGCGGCGACAACCCGTAGGTGATCAGGCGCCGGTCGGTGATCTGCCCGATCATCGCCTGGACCTCGGCATGGTCGATGCACAGGCTGGCGAAGCCGTAGAACGGGATATTCTCGACGAAGGTCCGAAACGCCCGCTTCAGGTCATCGAACGATCCGTAGTGGTCCATATGCTCGGGGTCGATGTTGGTCACGACGGCAATCGTCGCGGGCAGCTTGATGAAGGTGCCGTCGGATTCGTCGGCCTCCACGACCATCCACTCGCCGGCGCCCAGCCGTGCATTGCTGCCCCAGGCGTTGATGATGCCGCCATTGATGACCGTCGGGTCGTATCCGGCACAATCCAGCATCGAGGCGACGAGCGACGTGGTCGTGGTCTTGCCGTGGGTTCCGCCGACCGCGACCGACCATTTCAGGCGCATCAGCTCGGCCAGCATCTCGGCGCGGCGAACGACCGGGATCATGCGGTCACGGGCGGCGGCGATCTCGGGGTTTTCCACCTTGATGGCGCTGGAGGAAACCACGACCGAGGCCTCGCCCAGGTTTTCGGCGGCGTGGCCGATCGCAACGCCGATGCCCATCTCGCGCAGCCGGGTCACGTTGGCGCTTTCGGCCACGTCGGTGCCCTGCACCTTGTAGCCCAGATTGTGCAGAACCTCGGCGATGCCCGACATGCCGATGCCGCCGATACCGACGAAATGAATGAGGCCCAGGTCAAGCGGCAACTGCATCACGCGGCATCCTCGTGCAGGGCCTGGCCGCCGTTCGGGCGGGTGGCGCCGTTGCCGGCGATCATGGCGCAGACGACATCGGTAAGCTGTGTCGTCGCGACCGGCATGCCGATCCTGGCCGCGCAGTTCGCCGCGGTTTCCAGGGTTCCGGGCTGCTCGATCAACATCCGCAACCTCTCGGACAGCAGCTCCGGCGTGAGGCTCTCCTGCGGATACATCCAGGCGCCGCCGGCGTCGGACAGGCGGGCCGCGTTCGCCGACTGGTGGTCGTCGATGGCGTGGGGGTAGGGAACCAGGATCGCCGGCCGGCCGACCGCGGTGAGTTCGGCGATGGTCGAGGCGCCGGCGCGGCTGATGACGAGATGGGCCCGTTCCAGCAATGCCGGCATGTCGGAAAAGAAGGTCTGGATCTCCGCGGCGATGCCGGCGCTGCGATAGGCATTCTCGATGGTCGGAATCTGCTCCGCTCTGACCTGCTGGGTGATGCGCAGGCGTTCCAGCGTCGAAGGCGCCAGCCTGGCCAGCGCCGGCGGAACGATCTCGCCGAAGACGGACGCACCCTGGCTGCCGCCGAAAACCAGGATGTTGAAAGGCGCGTCGCGATGCGGCGTCGGATAGGGCCGCCCCGACAGGGCGGCGATTTCCGGCCGCACCGGATTGCCGGTCCAACAGGCCTTCGACGCATCGGCGTCCCGCAACTCGGCCGTCGTTTCGAACGAGGTCGCGATCCGGTCGACGCGCGGAGCCAACAGGCGGTTGGCGCGGCCAAGTATCGCGTTCTGTTCGTGGATCACCGTCTTCAGCCTGCGCCGGCTGGCCGCCAGCATGGTGGGGATCGACGGATAGCCGCCGAAACCCACAACCACGTCCGGACGCAGATCCTTGAGCAGTCGGCGCGCCTGGACAAAGCCGATCGACAGCTTGAAGACCGCCGACGTCATGGCCGACAGGCTTCGGCCGCTGACCCCTGCGGCGCTGATCTGATAGCTGTCCAGCGGCGCAAGTGGGCCGGAAAACGCATCGCCGCGCCGGTCCGTGACCAGGGCCAGGCGGGCGCCGCGTTCCGACAGTTCCGCGGCCAGCGCCTGGGCCGGAAACACATGCCCGCCCGTGCCGCCCGTGGACAGCACGACCAGCCCCGGATCCACGCTTGCGGGCGCGGTGGTCATTCGATCAACTCCCCGGCGTTGCGGCGGGTCAGTGCCAGCAGCATGCCCATGCCGATCGACAGCGCCATCAGCGACGAACCGCCATAGGAGATGAAGGGAAGGGTCATACCCTTGGTCGGGATCAGGCTGAGCGTGGATGCCATGTTGATGATGGCCTGCAGACCGAACTGCGCCAGCAGGCCTGTCGCGGCCAGCACGACGAACAGGTCATTGTTGTTCAGGATCCGGGTAAAGCCGCGCAGAACGATCAGCGCGAACAACAGGACGATGCCGAGACAGGTGACCAGGCCGAGTTCCTCGCCGGCGACGGCGAAGATGAAGTCCGAATGCGCGTCGGGCAGGATGTGTTTGACGTCGCCCTCGCCAGGTCCTTGGCCGAAAAGCCCGCCGTTCATGAAGGCATCCGTTGACCGGTCGACCTGGTAGTTGTTGCCCGATTCCGGATCCAGGAACCGGTCGACCCGGCTGGCGACGTGCGGGAACAGGAAATAGGCGCCGATCATGCCGCACAGTGCCAAGCCGGCCAGGGTCGCGACCGAGGCCATCGACAGGCCGGCCAGGAACCACTGCGTGAACCAAACGACGGTGACGATGGCAGCCTGACCCACGTCGGGCTGAAGCAGCAGCAGCATCAGAAAGACGGCGAACAGGGCGGCCGAGATCGTGTAGCCCGGGATCTCTTCGCCCAGCCGGCGAGCGGAGAACATCCATGCGGCGACCACGACGAAGGCCGGTTTGGCGAATTCCGAGGGCTGCACTGAAAAGCCGCCGATCGCGATCCAGCGCCGCGCGCCCTTGATCTCGCTGCCGCCCAACAGCGTGGCCACCAGCAAGAACAGGCAAACGGCCAGCATCAGGACCGCAAGCCGCCGCACCTGGCGGGGACCCAGCAGCGACACGCCGCACATGACCAAAAGGGCGAAGGGAAGAATCATGGTCTGGCGGCGAACGAAATGCAGCGGATCCAGGCCCAGCCGTTCCGCCACCGGCGGGCTTGCCGACAGCGTGAGAAGCACGCCGATCGCCGCAAGCATGACCAGCATCAACAGCGTCAGGCGGTCGACGGTCCACCACCAGCGGCCGAGGACCGATCGGTCGGTGCGTGCGATGCCGCCGATCATGCCGCCTCTCCCCGGTAACGGATGTCGCGCTGGTTGCCGGGCAAAGCGGCGACCAGCCGGCAGAATTCGTTGCCGCGGTTCTCGAAATCGGCGAACTGGTCGAAGGAGGCGCAGGCAGGGGAAAGCAGCACCACGGCGTCCGTCGCGCCCTGATCCAGCGCGGCGCCGTGCGCGTCCGTGACCGCGGCGGCAAGCGAGCCGCTGACGCGGCAGGGCACGTGTGGCGACAGGGCTTCGGCCATATGGTCGGCGGCTTCGCCGATCAGGAAGGCGCCCTTGACCCGGTTCATCAGCGGCAGCAGCGGCGCAAAGCCGCCTTCCTTGGCCTGGCCGCCGGCGATCCAATAGACGGAGTCATAGCTGGCCAGGGCCTTGGCCGCGGCTTCCGCGTTTGTCGCCTTGCTGTCATTGACGAAGGTGAGCCCGTCAATGACCGCCGCGACCTGCTGTCGGTGCGGCAACCCGGGATAGGAGAGGATTCCCGCCGCCACGGACTGGGCGTCGACGCCCAGCAACCGCGCGGCGGCATAGGCCGCGGCCGCGTTCTGGGCATTGTGCCGGCCGGGCAGGGCGGCTGCCGAGGCCAGGTCAACGATGCGGGCCGGTTCCCCTTCCATGGCATCGACCAGCGTCGTTCCGTCCACGTAAACGCCGCCTGCCGCGGGGCCGTTGCACGAAACCGGGACAGCACGGGCTGGCCCATCGGACAGGGCGGCGAAGATGCGGCGGCCCGGGGCGTCGTCCACACCGACGACGGCGGCCTGTCCGGAACCCTGGCGGTCGAAGATCCGGCGCTTCGCGGCGATATAGCCGTCCAGGCCGCCATGCCGGTCGAGATGGTCCGGCGTCACGTTCAACAGCACGGCAACGTCGAACCGCATGCTGGGAGTCAGTTCAAGCTGATAGGACGACATTTCCAGCACATAGACGCCATCGGCGCCGAGCCGGGCGAGCGTCAAAGCAGGCTGGCCCAGATTGCCGCCGACAGCGACCTGGATGCCGGCCCGGTCAAGGACATGACCCAACAGCGCCGTCGTGGTGGACTTGCCATTGGTCCCGGTGACTCCGACATAGCGCGGATCCGGACAGGCGCGGATCAGAAGCTCGATATCGCCGATGATCGGGCAGCCCGCGGCCTTGGCCCGGGCGGCCACGGGGTTGGGCGCGGGATGGGTGTGCGGGATCCCGGGGCTCAGCACCAGGGTGGCGACGCCGTCGAAGGCATCGTTGGCGGCCAGGTCCCTGAGCGCGATCCCGTCGGCTGCGGCCTGTTCGCGGCGCGCCGCGGAATCGTCCCACGCCAGGACGCGGGCGCCGCCGCCGGCAAGCGCATGCGCCGCCGCGAGACCGGAACGACCCAGTCCCATCACCGCGACGGACTCGCCTTCGAATTGCGTGACCGGCACCGCCATCCTCACCTCAGCTTCAGGGTTGCCAGCCCGATCAGGGCCAGGATCGAGGCGATGATCCAGAACCGGATCACGATGGTGGGTTCGGCCCATCCCTTCTTTTCGAAGTGATGGTGCAGCGGGGCCATGGCGAAAACCCGCTTGCCGGTGAGCTTGAAGGAGGCGACCTGGACAATCACCGAGACCGTTTCCAGCACGAACAGCCCGCCGACGATGGCGAGCACAATTTCGTGCTTGGTGACGACGCTGATCGCACCCAGGGCGCCACCCATGGAGAGCGAACCGGTATCGCCCATGAACACCATGGCCGGCGGCGCGTTGAACCACAGGAAACCCAGGGCCGCTCCGACCATCGCGCCGCAGAACACGGCCAGTTCGCCGGTGCCCGGCACGTAGTGGATCTGCAGGTAGCTGGAATAGATCGAGTTGCCCACCAGGTAGGCGATGAATCCGAAGCAGCCGGCGGCGATCATGACGGGCACGATGGCCAGCCCGTCCAGTCCGTCCGTCAGGTTGACTGCGTTGGAGGCGCCGACCATGACGAACATCGCCAGCGGCACGAAAACCCAGCCGAGGTTGAACAGGACGTCCTTCAGGAAGGGCAGGGCAAGCCCGGTGCCCAGTTCGCCGGGGGTCAGAAGAATGAACCAGACGGCGGCGATCGCCGCGATCACCAGTTGCCCGGCCATCTTCACGCGGCCCGGCAGTCCCTTTGAATTCCGGCGCGTCAGTTTCAGATAGTCGTCCGCAAAGCCGACCAGCCCGAACCCCATGGTCACCAGCATGACGATCCACACATAGCCGTTGCGGATGTCGGCCCACAGCAGGGTGCTGATGGTGATGGCAAGCAGGATCAAGAATCCGCCCATCGTGGGTGTTCCGGTCTTCTTCAGGTGCTGTTCGGGAACGTCCTCGCGCACGTTCGACGCGCCGCCCTGCTTGCTGCGCAGCCAGTTGATGACGGGGGGCCCGAACAGGAAACACACGATCAGCGCGGTCAGCACTGCCGCACCGGTGCGGAAGGTCAGGTACCTGAACAGGTTGAAGACCAGGAGGTCTTCGGCGAACGGTGCGAGGGCGGTGAACAGCATCTTTTGCCCTAACAGCCGTTGACGACGCGACGCGGCAGGTCGCCGGCGTCGTCCAGCGCGCGCAGCGCATCGACCACGCGTTTCATCTGCGACCCCAGCGAGCCCTTGACCATGACCACGTCGCCGGCGCGAACCGCCGCGGTGACCCGCGGCGCAAGACAGCCGCTGGTCGAGGTGTGACCCCCCTGCATCGGCGCGGGCAGGGCGGTGGCCAGGCGTGCCATCAACGGGCCGGCGGTGAAGACAAGGTCGGCGCGGCTGGCAACCAGGTCGGCGGCCAGGCCGGCATGCAGGGATTCGGCGTTCTCGCCAAGCTCCAGCATGTCGCCCAGGACGGCGATGCGCCGGCCGCCGGGCTTGGGCGTCGCCTGCGCCAGGACGTCGAACGCGGCCTGCATGGAAGCCGGACTTGCGTTGTAGCTTTCGTCGATCAGCACGAAGCCGCCGCCGCTGGACAGCGGGACTTCCGTTCGCAGGCCCCGCCCCGCGGTCGGCCGCATCTCGCCCAGCGCGGTCGCCGCGGCGGCGATGTCGGCGCCCAGCGCCTGGGCCGACGCCAGCACGGCCAGCGAATTGACCACCCAGTGCCGGCCGGGCACGCCGATCGTATAGGTCAGCGGCGTGCCGTCATTGAGGACAGTCACGGTGCTGGAGGTCTCGTGCAGGGTGCAGTCCTGAAGCCGCATGTCGGCACGCTCGTGCGCGCCGAAGCTGGTGATCCGGGCGATGCCGGCCTCACGGGCGCGCCGGTACAGCCGCCCGAAGTGATGGTTGTCCCGGTTAAGGATGGCGGTGCCCTGCTGGCCCATGCCCTGGAAGATCTCCGCCTTGGCGTCGGCGATGGCCTCTTCGGAGTCGAAATACTCCAGATGCACGGCCTCGACCGTCGTGATCAGCGCGACGTCGGGACGCAACAGCGCCGACAGCGGGGCCAGTTCGCCCGGATGGTTCATCCCCAGCTCGAACACGCCGAAGCGCGCCTCCGCGCCGAGGCGGGCGAGGCTAAGGGGCAGGCCGTAATGGTTGTTCAGGTTGCCCTGGGTCGCGCAGGTTTCGGCCTGGCGGCCCAGAACCATCGCCAGGGCGTCCTTGCAGCCGGTCTTGCCGACGCTGCCGGTGATGGCGGCGATCCGGGCAACGGAACGCTGCCGGGCCGCCCTGGCCAGCGCCCCCAGCGCCCGTTCCGGGTCGGCCACGATCAGGAACGGGCCGGCGGTGGGATGGCCGCGCCAGGTGTCCGCGACGACCGCCGCGCAGGCCCCCGCCTTCAGCGCCGCCTCCACATATTCATGGCCGTCGGAGTTGGGTTCTTTGAGGGCGACGAACAGGTCGCCGCGCGTCAACGTCCGGCTGTCGATGGAGACGCCGGTTGCGGCGAACCCGGCCGTTGCCTGGCCGCCCGTCGCCTGTTCCGAGTCGGCGGCGTTCCACAGCACCGTCATGGCGTTCCCCCCGCGGCGCCCCTTGCGGCCGCGCGTACGACCTCAACGTCGTCGAAGGGAATCACCTCCTCGCCGACGATCTGGCCCTGTTCGTGTCCCTTGCCGGCGACGATCAGGACATCGCCGCGGTCCAGGCGCGCCATCGCGGCGGCGATGGCCTCGGCCCGGTTGCCGATCTCCCGGGCGCGCCGGCACGACGACATGATCTGCGCCCGGATCGATGCCGGGTCTTCGCTGCGCGGGTTGTCGTCGGTCACGATGATCTTGTCGGCCAGTTCCGCGGCGATCGCGCCCATTTGCGCGCGTTTGCCCTTGTCGCGGTCGCCGCCGCAACCGAAGACCAGGTGCAGCTTGCCGGTGACGTGCGGCCGCATGGCGTCGAGAACGGCGTTCAAGGCATCGGGCGTGTGGGCGTAGTCCAAATAGATGTCGGCGTCGTTGTCCAGGCGGGTGGCCCGCTGCAGGCGGCCTGGCACGCCCTCCAGCCGGCTGAGCAAGGGTACGACATGCGAGGCCGAGGCGCCGCAGGCGATCGTCAGGCCGGTCGCGCACAGCGCGTTGGCGATCTGAAAACGCCCCGGCAGCGCGAAATCCACGGTGAAGGTGTCGCCCATGGCATCGATGTTGAGTTGGAAGCCGCCCGCTTCGGCGACGGCCTTGGTACAGCGCAGATCGCTGGCGCCGAACCCGAAGCTCAGCATTGCGAGCTTGCGTCGTTCGACGCGTTCGCGAACGGTCGCGAATTCGGGATCGTCGGCATTTGCAACGGCTACGCCGCCGTCGCTTAAGAGCTCGTTAAAGAGGCGCAGTTTCGAGTCGAGATAGGCCTGCATCGAGCCGTGATAGTCCAGGTGGTCGCGGGTAAGGTTCGTGAATCCCGCGGCCGCGAACCGGACACCGTCCAGGCGGTACTGTTCCAACCCGTGACTTGACGCCTCCATGGCCAAGTGGTCGATCCGGCGGGCGGCGAGGTCGGCAAGGCTGGCATGCAGCGCCACCGGGTCCGGCGTGGTCAGGCTGGGGCCGGCGGTGATGCCGGGTGCGACGATGTCCAGGGTCCCGATGCTGGCTGCGTCGTGGCCAAGCGCGGTCCAGATCTGGCGGGTGAAGCTTGCGACGGAGGTCTTGCCGTTGGTCCCGGTGACCGCGACGATCGTCCGCGGCTGTTCGGGATAGAACGCGGCCGCCATCCGGGCAAGCCGCCGGCGCGGGTTGGCATCGGTGATCAGGGTGACTCCGTCGGGGACCAGGCCCGGATCGGTGTCGTCGGGCGCAAGAACGGCGACCGCGCCGGCGGCGACCGCGGCGCGGATGAACTGGCGTCCGTCCAATTTGCTTCCCGGCAATGCGGCGAACAGATAGCCGGGACGCACCTTGCGGCTGTCAGCCGTCAGGCCGGCCAGCTGGATTCCCGGTAGTCCATTCATCGTTCTCAACAGCGTCTCCCATCGACATCCTCCCGTCAGTAGGACGCCAAACTGCGGCCACCGCGTGGCGGATCGATGGCAAGGGCTTGGCGAACTTCGGGCGCCTCGGGGTCCAGCGGGGCGATCCCGAGGATCGGCGCCATCCGCTCGACGACCCGTTTGACGACCGGGGCGGCGACCCAGCCGCCCGTCGCGTATCCATGGGTCTCCTTGTTGCCCTGGGGCTCGTCCAGGACCGCATAGACCACGTAGAGCGGCCGGGTCATCGGGAACGCCCCGACGAAGCTGGAAATCAGCGACTTGCGGTCGTATCGCCCGCGCGCGCCGGTCTTTTCCGCGGTTCCCGTCTTGCCGCCGACCAGATAGCCGGGCGCGTTCGCCTTACGGCCGGTCCCTTCCGCCACCACCAGCCGCAGCAGGCGCCGGATCTGCGCCGAGGTGCGTTCCGAAATCACCTGCTTGCCCTGGCGCTCAACGTCCTCCGGCATCTTCATCAGCGTCGGCGCAAAGACCCGGCCGCCATTGACCATGGCGCCGACGCCAGTGGCGAGATGCAGCGGGCTGACGGACAACCCGTGTCCGAACGCGATCGTCATCGTATTGATCGGGCGCCAGGGTTCCGGCGCGAGCGGCCTTCCAACCTCGGGAAGTTCCACGGCGGCTGGATTCAGGAAACCGAGATCGGCAAGGAAGGCCTTCTGGGCCGGCCCGCCGATATCCATCGCCATTTTTGCCGCGCCAATATTGGAGGAATACATAAAGATCTCGGGCACGGAAAGCCACCGGTTCTTGGCGTGGTAGTCGCGGATCGTGTAGCGCGACACGCGCAGCGGCTTGGATGCGTCGTAGCCGCCGCTCATGTCCACGATGCCCGCGTCCAGCGCCTGGGCGGTGGTGAAGATCTTGAATGTGGACCCCAGTTCATAGACGCCCAGCGTCGCACGGTTGAATCTCTGGTCGTCGTTCGCGGTGGCGTAATGGTTGGCATCGAAATCGGGCAGGGACGCCATGGCGGCGATCTCGCCGGTCCGGACGTCCAGGACCACGCCGGCCGCACCCTTGGCATCGAACCGGGTCATCGCCTGGGCCAGTTCGTCACGCAGGATGTACTGGATCCGGACGTCCAGCGACAAACGCAAGGGGCGGCCGTCCATCCGCAGCCGGTCGTTGAAGGTCTTCTCCAGGCCGGCCAGGCCCTGATTGTCGATGTCGTTGAAACCCAGAACGTGGCTCAGCAGCCGGCCGTGCGGGTAAACGCGGGTCTCGTCCCGGTGAAATTCAAGCCCGGGAATGCCCAGCTGGTTCACCGCGTACTGCTGGCGCGGCGTCAACTGGCGCTTGATGTAGACGAAACGCCGGTCCGACGACAGGTCGCGCGCCAGTTTCTCGGCGTCGAGTTCGGGCATGATCCGCAGCAGCTGCCGGGTCGCCTCGTCCGGATCGATGATACGGCGCGGATTGGCCGACAGCGCGACCGTGCTGAGCGAGGTCGCCAGCAGAACGCCGTTGCGGTCGACGATGTCGGCGCGTTCGGTTGCGATGGCGCCGCTGCGCGACCGCTTGGCCTGCAGCGGCTCGCTGGGCGTGCGCATGACGGTCAGGTCCACGACCCGCACGCCGACGATGACGAATGCAAGCGCCATGACGGTCCCCGTGATCAGCAGCCGGGTTCGCCCGGTCTCGATTGCGGTGCGGAACAGGCCGTCCGCCCGTGCGGGCGGACAGGGCACCGGCGGCCGGGCCGGCTCCGCGGCTTTCTCGCGCGGCGGCTTTGGCTTCGGCGGCGCCTTGCGGCGCCGGCGCGCGGCGCCACACTGGCTGATCGGATCGCGGTCGTGCGGATAAAGACCGCGCATTATTTGTTCCCCGACTTGTCGCCCAGGCTGGCGGGCAGGACCGGGCCGGTCTCGTCTGCCGTATCCTGTTCGCGCTCGGGAAGGTCGGCGGGCAGGACGATCCGTGCCGAGCTCAACTCGTACATCTCCGGCATCAGGTCGTTCGCCAGCTTGCCCATCCGGGCCGGCCGGTTCAGGAAGCTCCACTCGGCGCTCAAGACGTGCAGCGCTTCCTGTTCCTTCAGGATCTCGCGATTGAGGCGGGCCAGGCGCTCCTCGATGGCTTCGACCCGGAAGGTGATGTCGAACAGGGCGTAGCCGGTCGTCAGCGCAAGCACCAACCAAACGAAGAGCGCGAAGAACCGCATCGCCGGTCTCTCACGCCGCCTCGTCGACGGGCCATGGCGGTGCGTCGGTGCGTTCGGCGGCGCGCAGCCGGGCGGAGCGCGCCCGCAGGTTGGCGGCCGTTTCGTCGGGCTGCGGACGCAGCGGCGAGCGGGTTAGGATCCGGAGCGACGGCGCCCTCACCTGATCAGGGGCTTCAGGGGTATGGCGGGAGGCACGAGGTGCGCCGCCGCTCCGAACGCGCATGAACGATTTGACTCGCCGGTCCTCCAGCGAGTGGAAGGCGACCACAACCAGGCGTCCGCCCGGCGCCAACAGGCGCTCTGCGGCGGACAGGCCGCGATCCAGCTCTCCCAACTCATCGTTCACGTATATTCTCAAGGCCTGGAATGTCCGTGTCGCCGGGTCGATGCCGTCATCGGCGCGGCGCAGCGCGCCCCGCACGATGTCGGCCAGCTCGCCCGTGCGGGTGATCGGCTGCTTGGCGCGGGTGCGCACGATCGCCCGCGCGATCCGCGCGGCGAACCGTTCCTCGCCCAGCGTCCTGATGATCCCGGCCAGCTCTTTTTCAGTCAGCCGGTTGATCACATCAGCGGCCGTCTCGCCGGTGCGCTCCATGCGCATGTCCAACGGGCCGTCGGTGCGAAATGAAAAGCCGCGTTCCGCGGTGTCGACCTGCGGCGACGACAGGCCCAGGTCCAGAACCACGCCGCTGAACCGGTCGACGCCGGCATCCGCCAGCAGCGCGTCCATGTCGCCGAACCGGCCGGCCAGGATGGTGATGCGTCCCGGATAACGTTCGACCAGCGCCCGGCCGCGGGCAACCGCATCGGGATCGCGGTCGATGGCCCAGACGCGACAGTCGGCTGCCGCCAGAATGGCCTCGGAGTACCCACCTGCGCCGAAGGTGCCGTCGACATAGGCTCCTCCGGCGCAGGGTGCCAGGGTGTCCAACACTTCCCGCAGCATCACAGGGCGATGCATGCGGTCTTCCGAGAATGGCGAAGAGGACGTCATGACATCCCCTCCGGCCGACGCAATTTCAGGGTGCGGCCGCGCGCGCGCTCGCGGGCGGTCCGCGCATGGTCTTCGAACCGTTCCGGCTGCCAGATCTGGAACCGCGAGCCGCGGCCGACTAAGGTCGCCCGCTCGCCGATGTCGGCATAGGCGATGAATTCGGGCGGCAGGCTGATGCGGCCGGTTTCGTCCAATTGCTGACGACGGGCATCGCCTACGATAGTGGCGCTGAGGTCGTTCTCGTCGTCGGAGAACATCGCCAGCTCTTCGACGCTGTCGGCAAGGCGTTGCATGAAGGCCTTGTCGCAGGCCTCCAGGGCAAGGTCTTTCGGCGACCGGTAGACATAGACCAGCCGTTGCCCGTCTTCCGGCAGTTCAGCCCGGAAGTCGGCCGGCAGCGAGACGCGGCCTTTCTTGTCCACCTTGTTCACGTAAGTGCCCGTGAACAGCGCCATAAAGATCACCCCCCAAGAACCGTTCGACCGACCGTCCATCCGGCCGATCCGCCCATTGTCTTCCGCACGTCGGGCACGAAGGCCCTAAACCTCACATTTGGAGAAAAATGGGTGACCATGGGATAACATGGGATTTTATTCTTAGTCAATGGGATGGCGTGTGAATTTAAGTAAAGAGATTTTTGTTCTTGTCTTGTTCAAGTGATTGTTGAGTTGCGATTTTGTTCTTGTATTGTTCGCGATTGTTTGGATTGAACGGGCCTTGCATCTATGGCTTGATGGCGCAGGCCGGTGAACCGCCAACATGTGGTGGTCCACGCCTCAAGGACCGCCGACAAAGTCAGGCGATCAAACAAAAAAGACCAAGACACCGCTGAAGGGAGGCGGGGCATGCAAAAGGGGCACCGGCTTTTCGCCGTCGCGTGGGGAATGACCTGCGCGTTGTGGGCGTTCGCCGCACACGCAGGAAACGACAGTTTCGACGCCGCCGTGCAAAAGGCGCGGGCCGGCGACATGGACGGCGCGCGGGTTCTGTTCGAAGCGGCGCTGCAAGACGGCGATGCCCGTGCCGGCAACCTGCTGGGCGAGTTCCACTGGTTCGGCAGGCTGGGCAAGCGCGATCCGGAGAAGGCCTGCGGCTACTTTCAGACCGGGGCCGACGGCGGCAATCCCGCGGCCATGCACAATCTCGGCAACTGCTACTTCCTGGGAGACGGCCGCCGGCAGGACTTCCAGCGGTCACGCGAGTGGTTCGAGAAGGCGATCGCCCTGGGGATGAGCCCGTCCTATTGCGCGCTGGGCAACCAGTACCGGCGCGGTCTTGGCGTCGAGCGGAACCCGGTCCGGGCGGCGACCCTGTGCCGGCTGGGCGCCGATGACGGGCATGCCGACGCGCAGACCGATCTTGCGGAAATGTACATCCGGGGCGAGGGCGTCGCGCAGGATTACGGGCGCGCCGTCGACCTTCTGCAGCAGGCCGTGGCCAAGGGCCAGCCGAACGCCATGCTGTACCTGGGCGCGCTGTACAGGACGGGGAGTGGGGTCGAGCGGGACCCAAGGCTGGCGGGCAAGTTGTGGGGCAAGGCGGTGTCGGCCGGAAACCGGCGGGCGCCCTACCACCTGGGAGAGCTGTTCTTCGTCCATGCCGGCCGCGACTTAGAGCGCGGCAAGGTGGGGCGGAACGTCCGCGCGGCGCTGTTCTGGCTGGGCCTGGCCGAGGAAATCGATGCCGATCCCGCCAAGCGCGCGGAAGCGGCGCGGCTGCGGGCGCTGCTGTCGCCGAACGTGCCGGCCGAAACGGTGGTGCAGGCGGAGCAGGATCTTGAGAACTGGCGCAAGACGAGTGAGGTGTATGCGCGCTGGGTGCGCGGAGATCCGCGGCGCGCGCGGTAGGGCACCGTCCCGGCCAATTCATGGTGCCGGCTGGAGGAACTGAGGTCAGACGGCCTGTAAGCCGGGTTCTGTGCGCTGCGCCGAGGCGCAGGCGATGGCCATTCATCTGGGACGCCCGTCGCCGGACGCCTCGCGCGACCTACCCGGACGGAAGCGCGGAAACCCGCCTGCCGGTCGAACCGGCGTACCGTCCCTACTCGGTCTTGCTCCCGGTGGGGTTTGCCGTGCCGGCGCCGTTGCCGGAGCCGCGGTGCGCTCTTACCGCACCCTTTCACCCTTGCCTGGCGGCCGGCATTGCCGGCAGCCGGGCGGTCTGCTCTCTGTGGCACTTTCCCTGGGGTCGCCCCCGCCGGGCGTTACCCGGCACCGTGCTTCCGTGGAGCCCGGACTTTCCTCCCCCCGGCGGGTTTCCCCGTTGCCGGAAGGCAGCCATCCGGCCGTCTGACCTATCGTCTATGTAAGACCCCGCGGCCTCGGAGGCAAGCGAGGCTCAGCCGATGGTGGCCAGCAGGCCGGCGGCAAGACCGGCGGTTTCGTCGTCTGCCTGGTTGTCGATCAGGCCGGGCCGGTAACGCCGCTGGAACGCCGCGATGGCGCGGTCGGCCGCGGGATCGTAGCCAATGCGGCGGAGAAGGTCGGCAAGCGCCGCGGCATCGCCGGACGCCTGTCGGGGCCACAGGCCGATACCGGCCGCGGCCAGACGGCGCCAGTCGAAAAGTTCGCCGGGGTCTTCTTTGCGGTCGGGCGCGACGTCGGAATGACCGACCACGTTGCGCGGCGGGATCGGATGCCGCTCCAGGATGCCTTGCGCCAGCTTCTCCAGCGCGGCCATCTGGGGTTCCGGAAACGGCCGGTAGCCGAACTCGTGCCCCGGATTGACCAGTTCGATCCCGATCGACCGGGCATTGATATCGGCGTTGCTGCGCCAGTAGCTGACGCCGGCGTGCCAGGCCCGTTCGGATTCGGGGACGAGGGAGACGACCGCGCCGTCCTCGTGCACCAGGTAGTGCGTGCTGACCTTTGCGGCGGGGTCGCGGAGCCGCGCCAGCGCCGCCTCGGCGGTCGGCATGCCGGTATAGTGGATGACCAGCATGTCGATCTCTGTGCCGGGCGGCCGCGCGTCCCAATTGGGAGAGGCTTCGGCAGGTCCGGCCATTGCTACCGCACCGCCTGTTCCGCGGTGTCGGGCCGGCGGACGATGATGATCGCGACGCCCAGCACCGTCAGCGCGGCGCCCATGGCGAGACGTGCGCTCATCGGCTCGCCCAGGAACAGGACGGCCGAGATGACGCCGATCAGCGGGACCAGAAGCATAAACGGCATGGTGAGACTGATCGGGTTGCGGCGCAACAGCCGGTACCAGATGCCATAGCCGAAGATCACCACGGCGAACGACTGGTAGAGAATAGAACTCCATCCGACGGCACTGGCCGAAAAGAGCACCTGGACCTGGTCCGATTCCAACAACAACGACAAGGCGGCAAGAGGGGGGACGGCAAACACCGCCATATAGGCGTTCAGCGTATAGGGGTCGATGTCGCCGATTGCCTTGGCCTGGACGGCGCCAACGGCCCAGGCGAATGCGGCGGCGATCACCATCACGACCGGCACCAGTCCGCCTTCGAAGCGGGGTTCTCCCACGATGACCGCCACGCCGGCAAAGGCGATCGCCATGCCCGACAGCCGCCGCCAGCCCGGTCTGTCCTTGAAGACCAGGGCGGCCAGCAGCGTTGCGAACGGCACGCAGAGCTGCGTGAGAATGCTGGCGGTCGCGGCGTCGATGGTCACCAGCGCCGTGAACATCAGCGAGAAATGGATGCCGCCCATGACGAAGCCGTAGAGCGCCAGTGGCAAGAGCTTGTCCCGAGGCCAGCGGGCGAACGGCAGCAGGCAAAGAGCGACGATCACGAACCGCGCCGCCATGAACAACAGCGGCGGAAGCTCCTGCAGGCCCAGCTTTGCGACCACGAAATTGCCGCCCCAGACCGTCGCAACCAGAACCGCGAGCGCGATGTCGAACGGCCTCATCCGGCAGGACCGGTCGCTGCGGTCTGCGGGTCCGTCAAGGCAGGCCGCGCTCGGCGCGGATGCGATCGTAGGCCGCGTTGATGGCGGCCAGCTTGGCGTTTGCGACGGCGATCGTCTCTTCCGGCATGCCCTGCGCGATCAGACGGTCGGGATGGTTCTCCAGCACCAGGCGGCGGTGGACCGTCCGCAATGCCGCGTTATCGGCCGTCGGAGCGACCCCGAGGACCTGGTAGGGGTCGGCTTCGTCACCCGCCATCTGCAACGCCGTGACACGTTCGAACGCCGCCCGGTCCAGACCGAAGATGTCGGAGACCTGGCGCAGGAAATCCAACTCGGCGGGATGAATGCGGCCGTCCGCCATGGCGATGTAGGACAGGCACCACAGGAGTTCCTCCAGCACCGGCGGGTTGTCGTGGAACATCCCGGCAATCTGCCGCGCATAGAGCTCGAAACCGCGGGTATCCTTGCGGGCGCGGTCGAACACCCGGGTGACGTTCTTCTCCTCTTCCGGCGGGATCTGGAATACCTGCTGAAAGGCCGCGATCTCATCATCGGTCACGTGTCCGTCGGCCTTGGCCATCTTCGCGCCCAGCGCGATGACCCCGATCGTGAAGGCCACGGACTTGGTTGCGTCGTCGCGCTCGGTCCTGGATTTGCGCAACCGGTCGATGACGTGGCCGCCGACCGCCCCGGCAAGGGCGCCCAGCGGCCCGCCAAGAGCGAAGCCGGCAGCTCCGCCGAAAATCTTGCCCCAAATGCTCATGGCTGACGGCGGTCGGGAATGTCTGTGGTTGGACGGTCGCTTGGTTCCCGTCTATCCGATTTGCCGCCGCATTGCCAGCGCCCTGCCGCGCAGTGGGCTAGGTGCCGCAGCAGGCCGTCGCCTCGGTCGCCTCGGTCTCGGCACAGCAACTGTCCTGTTCGCCGCGATAGGTGTCGATCGCGCCGGTCGTGTGGAACAGCTCCCAGGACAGATCCTCCGGGTCGGCGGCCCAGGCCTTGTCGGACCGCGCGTAGCAGCAGGCCGCGCCGGGTTCGTCACGGGTATCGTGCCCTGCCGACGCAAGGTGGCCCGATATCTCGGCGAGTTGGGCGCCGCTTTCCACCTGGATGCCGAGATGGTCGAGCCCGCGCTTCGCCGCCTGCGTCGAGATGGCGAAGTTGACCCGCGGATCGTCCAGCAGCCATTTCGCATAATCCGGTTTTTTCACGTCCGGGTCTTGGCCGAACAGCGACGCGTAGAAATCGACGGAGCGATCCAGGTTGGAAACGCCGATGTGGATATGAAGCCTGTTCATGGCTGCTCCTCCTCTGTAGTGCGGCCGCGCCGTCCATCGGCGCGCCTCAATTTCCATAATTCTATTATTATCGAAATATACGCGAATGGCAAGACCGTTGTTCCCTGCTGGATCTGGATCAGTAGTAGTCGATGGATTGCGGGTTGCGCGAGGGGTCGCGCGTCGGACCGATGCCCGGCAGCTTCAGGCCCAAATCCTTGGGGTCAATTCCGAAAGTGAGGCCGGCAATGTTGATCTCGAAGCCTTCTTCCGTGGCCGCCGTGATCCCAAGCAGGCCCCAGAAGGAAATCTGATAACCGGTGCCGCTGGGGTCGATGCGGCGAGGGAATCGCCAAGATAGTCCTTGCCGATCGCCGTCGGCGGCAGGTCCAGGCGCAGCTCGGGGACCTTGCGGGCGATCCAGGCGGTGAAGGTATTGCTGTTGGGGCCCGGATAGACCGTATAGCGATCCGAATAAGGGTAGTCGCGCGCGGCCTCGTCGATCCGCGCGATTACCGCGTCCACGCCCGGTCCGCGCATGTCGATCAGCAGTTCGGGACGGTTGCCGAACCAGTTCCGGTCCGGGACGTCCTGTTGGATGACCACGGACCGGCCACCCCGATAGGCGCGCCATCCAAGCACGTGATAAACGGTATAGGCGTTCGCGTCGGTCGGTTTGACCGCGACCCAGGTGTGTACGCCGAAAGCGCCGCGCCAGCCCCAGGCCCGCGCCGCATAGATCTGAACCACCGCTTCAGGCGTTTCGGCCGGATCGGGCGCCAGATCCGCGGAGTCGCGGCTTGCTTCCCACCAGTCTTTGCCCAAGACTTCGCCTCCAAGCAGGACGATTGTCGGTCCTGCCAACAAAAGCAGCAGGACCGTCAGGATATGTCGTATCCAGCGCCTCATATCGAAATGATAGTGCCGCGGGACCGTTGCGACAATGCGGGTCGGGCCGATATCGGCCAGAATGGCCCCGCGATCACCGGTACGTGATGGTCCAGGCGGCCTGATCAGGAAAAAATGACTGAAACTCACCAAACACGGTCAAAGCCAGACGACCGACCGCCGGGCAAGCGTTTCCGTGTCCCGATTGCGACCCTGCTGGTCGTCGGATTCGGCACCCTGACCCTGGTTGCCGTGGCCACGGTTCTTTACGTGGGAATCTACAGCGCCGGGCGGAATACGGTTTCGCTGCTGTTGGACAAGGCGGAACTGATTCAGGAGGCGGTGGAAACCCGTCTCCGCCACCAATTGTTTCCCGCTGAACGCCAGGGGCGTTATCTGGTTCGGCTGTTCGGCAAGGGCGACCTGGATGTGGGCGACCGTCGGCAGATCGTCGACACGTTTCGCGGGGCGTTGGCGGCGACGCCGCAGGTGACGGGCATCGGGTCTGCCTGGCCGGACTGGACCTCGCCGCGCGTGGGGCGGATCGGTGGCGAGGTTCGGGTATTGGAGGACAGCACGGCCATCGCGGAGGGCCTGAACACGACCCTGCGAACACTGAAGCGCGAGCAAGAGCCCTATTGGGGCGAACCGGTCTGGTCGGAGGAACTGCAATCGACGCTGTTGACCTATCGCCCGCCGGTCCTGATCGACGGCACGTTACGTGGCGCATTGATCATTGCGATCTCGTTGGAAGACCTCTCCCGGTTCCTTGGCCGGTTGTCCGAGCGTGACGGGATCGAGGCGGTCGTCCTGACGGACCGCGAATTTGTCATTGCCCACAAGAACCTGAGCCAACCCGGCTTTACGTTCGCCGGCACCGAACGGGTGCCGCCGCTGCCGCGCATCGACGAGATCGACGACCCGGTGATCGCCCAGATGTGGGCGGACGGCGACCTTGATGCAGCGATGGAAGAGGAGGAGGGGTTCGGCGACCTGGGCATCGTTTCCAAGGTCGTCCACATCGGCAACAGGGGCGAGTATTTTCAGGTCAGAGAGGTTCAGGGCTATGGGCGATCGCCGTGGCTGACCGTCATCCATTTCCCGGTCCGCGAAATCGGCGAGGAGTTACTGCGGCTGATCGGAAGCGCGATCCTGGGCCTGGTCGTCCTGGTGTTGGCAGTCACCGGGTCGTTGCTGATCGGCCGCATGCTGGCCCGGCGCATCCGGATCGTGGCGACAGCGGCGCAGGCCCTGCAAAACCTCGATCTCAAGAACGCCCCGACGATTCCGGACAGCCGGTTCCGGGAGCTTGCCCAGGCGGCGCACGCGTTCAACACCATGATCGCCGGGCTGCGTTGGTTCGAGACTTATGTGCCCAAAACCCTGGTGCTGCGGCTGATGCGCGGTGGCAACCTGGGTGATCTGGCCTCGCAGGAACGCTTGGTGACCATCATGTTCACCGACATTCGCGGGTTCTCGTCCATGGCCCAGCGCATGGATGCCAAACAGACCGCCGAACTTCTGAACGAACATTTCCGGCTGATTGGCGACTGTATCGAGGCCGAGGGCGGAACCGTCGACAAGTTCGTCGGCGATTCTGTGATGGCGTTCTGGGGCGCGCCCGAGGAAGCGCCCGACCATGCGGCCAGGGCCCTGCGGGTGGCCAAGGCGATGGTCGCAGCGCTGGAACAGGACAATGCCGAACGCCTTGCCGCGGGACAGGCGCCGGTCGGCATGCGTGTCGCGGTTCACACAGGCCCGGTCGTCGTCGGCAATATCGGTTCGAAGAACCGGATCAATTACACGATCGTCGGCGATGCCGTGAACACCGCGGTGCGCCTCGAGGAACTGGCCGCGTCGCTGCACGACCCCGACGGCGCCTGGATCGTGCTTGCCAGCGAGGAAACGGTTCGCACGGCGGGCGACGGCGACTTCGTGTCGATCGGGCCCCGGCGGCTGCGCGGACTTTCGGGCGAGATCGGCATCCACTGCCTTCAGGGACAGTGCAGGCCTGTGGTAGAGCCTTCGTCGGTGGGTGCCGAACCGGCCTGACCGTTCGGACACTAGGCGCCATGGGGCGTTGCAACGAATGGCTTGCGTGACGCCGACTTTGACCTCTATCAAGGCAGGCGGACGCTGCCTGGGAATAGTGTCAGAGGTTCGGGATACTGTGCCGATACGACCGGGAGAAGACAAATGTACGAGAAGCACCATCTTCTTGTCGCCGTGGACGGATCCGAGACGTCCGACGAAGCGGTTGAAGTTGCCGGCGACCTGGCCGCGACCTACGATGCGATCACACATGTGATCCATGTCTCCCCGGATCTGCGGGGGGTCGTTATTCCGGGCGGCTCGCAAGAACAGAATCCGTGTCACGCGCATGATTCGGTGACGCAAAGCGAGCTGAGTTATGGCGAGCGTGCCCTTGCCAAGGCGGAGGCCCGGCTGAAGGAGTTGGGCGTTAAGGACATTCGTCTGTTGAACGAGATGGGCAATCCCGCGGACAAGATCGCGCATGCCGCGGAACGCAACAATTGCACGGCCGTGGTGATCGGCAGCCGGGGCCTTGGAGGGATTACGGGCACCGTTCTGGGCAGCATCTCGCGCGCCGTGGTCGACAAAGCGTCGTGTATTACGATCGTCGTCAAACCCGGTAGTTCGAAAATCGGGCCGCAAAGGCAACCCGAAGGTCGTTGACAATTTATCGATAAAATGTTCGTAATGCGCCCCTGAGACAGCCAGGGGTGCATGGGCATGGCAGAGACGAACGCGGCCGATCAATCGGGCCAGCCGCACAGGTGGCAGTTCTGGATCGATCGCGGCGGCACCTTCACCGACATTGTGGGACGCAGCCCCGACGGCGCGCTGAAGACCCACAAACTGCTATCCGACAATCCCGAGCATTATCGCGATGCGGCGGTGCAGGGCATCCGCGACGTTCTGGGGCTTGACCGGGGGCAGGTGATCCCCACCCGCCGGATCGAAGCCGTCAAGATGGGAACCACCGTTGCAACCAATGCCCTGCTGGAACGCAAGGGCGAACGCACCGCGCTGGTCATCTCCCGGGGTTTTCGCGATGCCTTGCGGATCGCCTATCAGGCGCGGCCGCGCCTGTTCGACCGACACATCGTTCTGCCCGAGCTGTTGTACGAACAGGTCGTGGAGGCGCGGGAACGCGTTATGGCGCGTGGCGAGGTGCTGGAACCGCTGGATCAGGCCGCCCTCAGACGCGACCTGCAGGCCGTCTATGACAGCGGCGTGCGCTCGGTCGCCATCGTCTTGATGCACGGGTACCGGTATCACGAACACGAACGTCAGGCGGCGGCGTTGGCCAGGGAGATCGGTTTCAGCCAGATCTCGACCAGCCACGAAACCAGCGCCCTGATGAAACTGGTCGGACGCGGCGACACGACGGTCGTCGATGCCTATCTTTCGCCGATCTTGCGCCGCTATGTCGATGCGGTGGCGTCCGAGCTGGGCGAGGTTAAGCTGCAGTTCATGCAGTCGAACGGCGGCCTGACCGACGCGCACCTGTTCCAGGGCAAGGACGCGATCCTGTCCGGACCGGCCGGCGGCATTGTGGGCGCGGTGAAGACCGCCGAGCAGGCCGGGTTCTCGAAGATCATCACCTTCGACATGGGTGGAACGTCGACCGACGTGGCGCATTTCGACGGTGCCTACGAACGGACAATGGAGACCCTGGTCGCCGGTGTGCGCATGCGCGCGCCAATGATGCAGATCCATACGGTCGCCGCGGGCGGCGGATCGATCTGCTCCTTCGACGGCGCCAAGTACCGGGTCGGCCCGGAAAGCGCCGGCGCCAACCCGGGCCCGGCCAGCTATCGGCGGGGCGGACCGCTGTGCGTGACCGACTGCAACGTCATGCTTGGCAAGCTGCAGCCCGACTATTTTCCTGCCGTCTTCGGACCCGATCAGGACCAGACGCTGGACACGCAGGCGGTGCATGACCGCTTTGCAGCCCTTGCCGAGGAGATCAAGACGGCGACGGGCGACCGCCGCACCGCGGTGGAGGTGGCCGACGGCTTCCTGATGATCGCCGTGGAAAACATGGCGAACGCGATCAAGAAGATCTCCGTCCAGCGCGGTTACGACGTGACGGAATATACGCTGGCGACATTCGGCGGCGCCGGTGGACAGCACGCCTGTCTCGTCGCCGACGCCTTGGGCATGAAGACGGTGTTGATCCATCCCCTCGCTGGCGTTCTGTCGGCCTATGGCATGGGGCTGGCCGATGTGCGGGCCTTGCGCGAGCGGTCGGTGGAACTGTCGCTGACCGAGGACACAGCGGCAGATCTGAAATCCGTGATGGACGAACTGGGACGGCACGCGGCACGCGAGCTTCAGGACCAGGGCATCGCCGCGGAACAGATTCGCACGGTTCACCGCGTCCATCTCCGCTACGAGGGGACCGACACCGCGATGCCGGTCGCCTATGGCGACCTGGAGAGCATGTGCGACGCGTTCGCCGAGACCTACCGGCGGCGGTTCGGCTTCGTCATGCCGGAGAAGGGCCTGATCGTCGAAACCGCCGAGGTCGAGGCGATCGGGACCACGTTCGAAGGGACGGAACCGGAAAACACGCAGCGCCGCGCGGCCGGCGAGCCGGACCCGTTGGCGGTGGTTCAGGCCTACATGGCCGGGGCGCACCGCGACACACCGATCTTCGACCGCGATTCCCTGTTGCCGGGGGACCGGGTCGCCGGTCCGGCGATTATCCGGGAATCCGTGGCCACCACCGTCGTCGAGCCCGGCTGGCGGGCGGAATTGACCCCCAAGGCGCATCTTGTGCTGACCAGGATCGAGCCGCTGCCGCGGCGCGTCGCGGTCGGCACGGACAGCGATCCTGTGATGCTGGAGGTGTTCAACAACCTGTTCATGTCCATCGCCGAACAAATGGGCTACACGCTTCAGAACACCGCTTATTCGGTGAACATCAAGGAGCGGCTGGATTTCTCTTGCGCCGTCTTCGACGCCAAGGGGCAACTGATCGCCAATGCGCCGCACATGCCGGTGCATCTTGGTTCGATGAGCGAAAGCGTCCAGACGGTGATCCGCGAAAACCGCGGCGAAATCAGCGCCGGCGACGTCTATGCGGTGAACGCGCCTTATAACGGCGGCACCCATCTACCCGATATCACCATCATCACGCCGGTGTTCGACGAGACCGGGCGGACCCTTCTGTTCTATGTTGGAAGCCGGGGCCACCACGCTGACGTGGGGGGCACCACGCCGGGTTCGATGCCTCCGGATTCCCGGACGATCGACGAAGAGGGGATCCTGTTCGACAATTTCAAGCTGGTCGACCGCGGCCATTTCCGCGAGGACGCGCTTCTGCAGCAGCTTGTGGAAGGGCCGTACCCGGCCCGCAACCCGACCCAGAATGTCGCCGACCTGAAGGCGCAGATCGCCGCCAACGAAAAGGGCGTCCGGGAACTAAACCGGATGGTCGAACATTTCAGCCTGGCGACGGTGCAGGCCTACATGCAGCACGTTCAGGACAATGCAGAGGAACAGGTGCGGCGGGTGCTGGATGTCCTCAACGACGGCGAATTCTGCTACCCGATGGATTCCGGTGCGGAGATCAGGGTGCGCATCTCGATCGACAAGCAGGCGCGCGCCGCGACCGCGGATTTCACCGGCACCAGCCCACAGCAGGACAACAATTTCAATGCGCCGTCGGCGGTATGCCGGGCGGCGGTTCTTTACGTCTTCCGAACCCTGGTATCCGACGACATCCCCATGAACGAAGGCTGCCTCAAGCCGATCAAGATCGTGATCCCCGAACGGTCGATGTTGAGCCCGGTGTACCCCGGTGCGGTCGTCGCCGGAAATGTCGAGACCAGTCAGTGCATCACCGACACGCTCTACGGCGCGCTGGGCGTCCTGGCGGCATCCCAGGGCACGATGAACAACGTCACCTTCGGCAACGAGCACTACCAGTACTACGAGACGGTCTGCGGCGGCTCCGGCGCCGGGCCCGACTTCGACGGGACAAGCGCCGTGCACACCCATATGACGAATTCGCGCCTGACCGACCCGGAGATCCTGGAATGGCGTTTTCCGGTGCTGTTGGAAAGCTTCGAAATTCGCCCTCACTCGGGCGGCGCGGGCCGGCACAAGGGCGGTGACGGAACGCGGCGGCGGCTTCGGTTCCTGAAGGAAATGCAGGTTGCGATCCTGTCGAACCACAGGGTGGTGCCGCCATACGGCGTTGCCGGCGGCCACGCAGGCGAATGCGGCCGCAACTGGGTGGAACGGGTCGACGGGAGTCGGCACGAGATGACCGGGACCGACCATACCACGATGGGGCCGGGCGACGTCTTCGTGCTGGAAACGCCATCGGGCGGCGGGTTCGGTCCGCCGGAGGACGGCGGCGCGTCAACGGCATAGCCATGCGCCGGACAGCGGGATGCGTGCAATGAACTCAACGCGGTCGAAAACAGAGACCAAGATCGTTTCGTCGGCACATCTGGTTTCCGAGCAGGCCGGCGAGCTGTCGGAGTTCGAATACGGCCTGATCGTTGCGGGCAATGCCTTTAATCGGTGGGTTGCACGCTGCATGGCCGCCGCCGGGGTGAAGGACCTGGGGGCGCTCGATGTCCTGGTGCTGCACACGGTCAACCACCGTGGTCGCGAGAAGCGCCTCGCCGACATCTGTTTCGTGCTGAATGTCGAAGACACCCATACGGTCAACTACGCGTTGAAGAAACTGGTCAAGTCGGGGCTTGTCACGCCGTCCAGGCGTGGCAAGGAGGCCTTCTATGCCGCCACCGACAGGGGGGTCTCGCTTTGCGCCGAATACCGCAAGGTGCGCGAGGCCTGCCTGGTCGAGGCGCTGGGCGCCATCGGCTCGATCGACAATGCGGAGATCGGCGGGATGGCCAAGCTGTTGCGGGCGCTTTCTGGGCTCTACGATCAGGCGGCGCGGTCGGCCACGTCGTTATGAACGCAGCGCCAAGTCGGCGGCACGGTTGAGGGCCAAACGGTGAAACCGGCACTGCGCACCCTGATTATCGCGTTTCTTGCGGGGCCACTTGCGATCTCGCCGGCGGCTGTCAGCGCAGACGGAGACCTGATCGGGCGGCCGGCGACGCATCTGGTTGCGCAAGGGGACTCGTTCGTTGCGATTGCACGGACTTACGATGTCGGCTATCTGGAGCTGATCGCTGCCAATCCGGGTATCGATCCGTGGCTGCCGGAAATGGGCACGCCGCTGACGATTCCGACGCGTCACGTTCTGCCCGACGCTCCCCGACGGGGGATCGTAATCAATCTTTCCGAGCCGCGGCTCTATCTGTTCCGTGCGGCCGGCCTTCCAGTGCTGACGTTTCCGGCGGCCGTCGGCAAGCGGGGGTGCGAGACGCCCGTCGGCGAGACGCGGGTCGTCGGCAAACGGCGCGATCCGGTTTGGGTGCCGCCGGAGTCGGTCAGGCAGGAGCGTCCCTGGCTGCCGCCGTCGGTTGCGCCCGGTCCCGACAATCCTCTGGGCCGCTTCGCCATCGACCTCGGTTGGCCTGAGATCGTCGTGCATGGCACCAATCAGCCGGCCGGCGTCGGACGTCGGGTGAGCCATGGCTGCGTCAGGCTCTATCCGGAGGACATGGCGAGGTTGTTTTCGCTTGTTGAACTTGGCCTGCCGGTCACGGTCGTCGATCAGCCGGTCAAGCTGGGTTGGGACGGAGGGATGCTGTATCTGGAGATCCATCCCACCCGGCAGGAGCTGGACATTCTGGAGCTGGGTGGAGACTTCGAGCGCACCCCGATTCCGGAGCTGGTCCGCGCGATCAAGCAGCGAGCAGGCGATGCGGCGCACCGCGTCGACTGGGGTGCCGTGCGAGACGCCGAAATCGCCCGGACGGGGATCCCCCGCCCGGTTCTACGATTTGACTGAAGAACGACTTGACGACTACTTCCGAAGGGTCTCGGCGTAGATCTTTGCCGCCTATTCTTCGGCCACTTTGGCCTGCGCGGCCGCTTTCATCGCCTGATCGTCGGCCCGTTTTGCAGCCGCCTGTGCTTCCTCGACCGTCTTGAGTGCGGCGCTCAGGTCGTCCTGCATTGCGGACAGCGTGTCCTGTGTCTGCTTCAGTTCCTGACGCAGTGCGTCCACCTCTTCTTTCGTGGCACAGCCCGCCAAAACGAGGGGCAGCGCTACTCCTGCGACAAGCAGGAAAGCCCTCGAACGATTTTGCATAACTGACTCCTATCGCTGCTAACCGCAATCCGCGCCATGGAATGCTCATTCGGCTTGTTCGGCTTGCGGTTTCATCGAACGACCGTAGCGGATCTTGTCGGCGTTTGAATTAATGCAGATCAGCCCAGGTAGCCCGCGTGCGTTGGCGCGATCTGTCGTGCTAGGGTGCGTCGTCGGGGCTGTTTGGTTGCGCCCACCGAACACCCGGGTGATTGGCGCGGGGGCATGGCGAAATAGGGACCGGGACACGGTTTTCCGGAGCGTCATGCAGACAAGAGGATTGGGAACATGACAGCACAGGCGGCAGCGGCGCCCCGATATCAATCGGCCATCGCCGTCCTCAAGGAACGCTTCGGTGACCGCTGTTCGACGGCGCATGCGGTGCGTGAGCACCACGCCAAGGGCGAGTGCTGGATCCCCGCCCAACTGCCCGATGCCGTGATCTATGCCCTGTCAACCGAGGAAGTGGCCGAAGCGGTCAAGATCTGTGCGGCACACGACACGCCGATCATCGCCTTCGGGACAGGAACCTCGCTGGAAGGACATGTCAACGCGGTCAAGGGTGGCGTCTGCCTGGACGTCAGCCGGATGCAGGAGATCCTGGAAGTCAACTCGGAGGATCTGGACTGCCGGGTACAGGCAGGTGTGACCCGAAACCAGCTGAACGACTATTTGCGCGACACAGGACTGTTCTTCCCGATCGATCCGGGCGCCGACGCCTCGCTGGGTGGAATGGCCGCAACCCGCGCATCCGGCACCAATGCCGTGCGGTATGGCACCATGCGCGAGGTCGTGCTGGGCCTGACCGTCGTCCTTGCCGACGGCCGGATCATCAAGACCGGGGGGGCAAGTCGGCTGCCGGGTACGACCTGACCCGCCTGTTCGTGGGGTCGGAGGGCACGCTGGGGATCATCACGGAAATCCAGCTCAAGCTGTTCGGGATCCCGGAGAGCATTACCAGCGCGGTCTGCCAGTATCCGGACCTGGAATCGGCGGTGAACACCGTCATCCTGACCATCCAGTCCGGTATTCCGGTCGCGCGCATCGAGATTCTGGACAGCGCTCAGATGCGCTGTTCGATCGACTATTCCAAGCTGGAGGGTTTTGACGCCGCCCCGACCCTGTTTTTCGAGTTCCACGGAACCGAGGCATCGACCCGCGAACAGGCCGACCAGGTCAAGGCGATCTCGGACGAGTTCGGGGGCTCCGCCTTTCGCTGGGCCGCCCGCATGGAGGACCGCAACAAGCTGTGGAAGGCGCGGCACGACGCCTATTACGCCGTGGTGCACAGCTATCCCGGCAAACAGGCCCTGTCGACCGATGCCTGCGTGCCGATCTCGCGGCTTGCCGAATGCATGATGGAGGCCTGTGCCGATGTGGAGTCCAGCGGCCTGGTCGCGCCGGTCGTCGGTCATGTGGGGGACGGGAATTTCCATGTCCTACTGATGTTCGACGCCGACGATGCCGACGAAAAAAACCGGGCCATGGGCATTGTCGAGCGCCTCAATCATCGCGCCATCGCGATGGGCGGCACCTGCACCGGCGAACATGGGATCGGACAGGGCAAGATCCGCTACCTCGCCGAAGAGCATGGCGAGGGCGTGGCCGTCATGCGGACGTTGAAGCAGGCGATGGACCCGGCGAATATCCTCAACCCCGGCAAGATCCTGCGCCTGTAATCTGCAATGCCCGATGGTGTAGGGCGGCTGCTTTGCCCGAATAGAGCGAAGCGTGCGGCGCAATGGCACTTGAAAACCGTGCGGCCACGGATTTACGATATCCTCCGGATCAGAAAGATCAATTAGGCAATACGCCAGAGGGCTGAGCGGAGTTCGTAGGGAGGACGGGTGTTCGAGGTCGGGTTAAAGGCGTTTCTCAGGTCGCTCATCAAGGCCGGGTCGCTGACATTGATCTGGCACGATGGGCGTACGGAGAATTTCGGTTCCGGTGAGCCGCATGTGGCGATCAGGGTTCGCCACCGGCGGTTTGCGCGGCGGGTCATACTCAACCCGCCCCTCGCCGTCGGCCAATGCTATATGGATGGTGACTTCACCGTCGAAGACGGCACCATCGAGACCTTCATGGACCTGCTGTTCCTGAATACCGGATGGGGCTACGGCCACTGGTTTCTGGAGACGCTGCATTGGGTCCAGAAGACCGGCAAGCGGTTGTTCGAACACAACCCCGTCTACCGCTCGAAACGCAATGTGGCCCACCACTACGATCTGAACGACGACTTCTACGATCTGTTCCTGGATTCGCGGCGCCAGTATTCCTGCGCCTACTTCATGACGCCGGACGACCATCTGGAGGCCGCGCAGGAGCAAAAACTGCGGCACATTGCGGCGAAACTCTTGCTGAAACCGGGCATGCGCGTCCTGGACGTCGGCTGTGGCTGGGGCGGGCTGGCCATGTATCTGGCGCAGACGGCCGAGATCCACGTCACCGGAATCACACTGTCGAAGGAGCAGTTGAAGGTCGCCCAGGAAAGGGCCCGCGAAGCCGGTCTTGGTGCGCGCGCGGAGTTCCGTCTGCAGGACTATCGTGAGGTTGCGGAGCGCTACGACCGGATCGTCTCGGTCGGGATGTTCGAGCACGTGGGCACCAACCACTACCGGCAGTTCTTCACGAAGATGCGCGATTGCCTGGAAGAGGACGGAGTCGCGCTGCTGCATTCGATCGGCCGTGCCGACGGCCCCAGTGTCACCAACCAGTGGATCCGCAAGTACATCTTCCCCGGCGGGTATTCGCCGGCTCTGAGCGAAGTGCTGCCGGCGATCGAACGGGCGGAACTGTTCGCCACCGACATCGAGATTCTGCGCCTGCACTATGCCGAGACCCTGAAGCACTGGCTACATCGGCTGTGGGCGCAGCGGACCGAGGTTGCCGAGATCTATGACGAACGTTTCTGCCGCATGTGGGAGTTCTACCTGTCCGCCTCCGAAGCGGTGTTCCGGCGGGGCGGCCACATGGTCTTCCAGATCCAGATGTCCTGGAAGGTGGACAGCGTACCCATGACCAGGGACTACATGTTCGATTGGGAGCGGGGCCAGGGAAGAATGCCCGTACGCAAGCGGCTGGACAGGATCGCCTAGGCCGCGCTGCGTCCGCCAAGCCCGCTTTGACCGGCATCAATGTGGCGCACCGCCCGGTGTGGAACCTTCGCGGTTCTGCCCCAGGCCGGCAATGACATCGGGACAATGCGGACAGGTACGGCGTGAACCGACAGCCTTCGGAAAGCCCGCAGGCCAGCGCAGCCCCAGCGTGGCATGCGCTGGACCCAGCCGCGGCGCTGGCCCGTGCCGGCGGCACGGTGGACGGGCTGTCGTCCGGGGAGGCTGCAGCGCGCCTTGCCCGCATCGGCGCAAACGTGCTGCCGAAGCCGAAACGGACCAGCCTGTTGGCGGTCTTCCTGGGCCAGTTCCGCAATCCGCTGATCTATCTTCTGCTGGCAGCGGCGCTGGTTTCCGTGGTGATCGGCGAGGCGACCGACGCCGTGCTGATTCTGGGCGTCCTGGCGATCAATGCAGCGATCGGGACATTCCAGGAATGGAAAGCGGAATCCAGCGCGCGCCCTGGAATCGATGGTTCCGACGCGCGCGGTGGTTCTGCGCGATGGCGCAAGGGTACAGATCGCGAGCGCGGAACTGGTGCCGGGCGACATCGCCGAACTGGAAAGCGGCGATTCGGTTCCGGCAGATATCCGGTTGCTGGAGGGCCTTGAGCTTCGGGTTGACGAGGCGGCCCTGACCGGTGAGTCGACACCGGTCGACAAGCTTGCCACGGCCACGGTGGAGCCGCAGGCGGTGGTTGCCGACCGGCTGACCATGATCTATGCGGGCTCGACCGTCCTTGCCGGACGCGTGCGCGGTGTTGTTGCGGAAACCGGGGCCACGACGGAGATCGGTCGGATCGCCAGTGTCCTTGCGGAAGAACGGCCGCCGCCGCCGCTGGTGGTCCGCCTGGAACGGTTCACCCGGCTCGTGGGAATCAGCGTCCTGTTCCTGCTGGTGATCATTGCTGTCACGCAGATCCTGCAGGGCGTGCCGCTGGCCCAAGTTTTCTTCCTGGAGGTTGCGCTGGCCGTGTCGGCCGTGCCCGAGGGCCTGCCCGTGGCGATCACCGTGGCGCTGTCGATCGGATCCAGCCGCATGGCGGCGCGCCATGTCATCGTCCGGGCGCTTCCGGCGGTCGAAGGTCTCGGCGCCTGCACTGTCATCGCCAGTGACAAGACCGGGACGCTGACCTGCAACGAACTGATGATTTCGCGCCTTGTGCTGGCGGACGGCCGGTTGGTCCATGTCAGTGGCGAGGGGTATGTGCCGCATGGCGCGCTGGAGATGGACGGCGCGTCGCTGGACCAGGCGGCGGAAGAAGCGGCCCGACAGGTTGCCAGTGCGGGGGCGTTGTGCAACGAGGCGACGTTGCGGAAGACCGATGCCGGCTATGTGCATCTGGGCGACACCGTCGACGTCGCTTTTCTCGCGTTTGCTGGGAAGCTGGCGGTCGACCGCACGGCGTTGATAGAAACCTCGCCCGAACTCGGCTTCATCCCTTTCGAGCCCCATCGCCGTTTCTCGGCGTCGGTGCATTGGCGCTACGGGGAAACGGTCGCCTATGTCAAAGGGGCGGCCGAGGTCGTTCTTCCGATGTGTCTCGGCGCGCCGGAGGAGCCCATGCGCCGCTCCGAGGCGCTGGCCTCTGCCGGCTATCGGGTGCTGGCCGTCGCGGCGGGGTCGATCCCGGACGACAGTGTGACCGGGACCGGCGAGATCGATGCGGCGCGGATCGAGAACCTTGCGTTCCTAGGGCTGGTCGGCCTGATCGATCCGGTGCGCCCGGAGGTATCCGACGCGGTCCAGCGCTGTCGCGCCGCCGGCATCGAGGTGTGCATGGTAACCGGCGACCACCCTGAAACGGCACTGGCGATCGCCCGCGAACTCGGCATCGCGACCACGCGCGACGAGGTGATCACCGGGCGGCAGATGTCCGATCTGGGCCACCGGCCCGAGGCGCTGGAAGGCATGGTGCGGCAGAAGCGGGTCTTTGCGCGCGTCGAACCCACCCAGAAGCTGGAGATCGTCAACACGATGCGCGCAGGCGGCGCATTCGTCGCGGTGACCGGCGACGGCGTCAACGATGCGCCGGCGCTGAAGACCGCCGACATCGGCGTTGCAATGGGCGAGGGCGGGACGGATGTCGCACGCGGTGCTGCCGATCTCATCCTGTCGGATGACAACTTCACGTCGATCGTGGCGGGTGTCGAGGAGGGCCGGGTCGCTTACGAGAATGTGCGTCGGGTGACGCTGTTGCTGATCTCGACGGGCCTGGCGGAAATCGTGCTGTTCATGATGGCGATGTTCGCTGGCCTGCCTATGCCCATGTTCCCGGCGCAATTGCTGTGGTTGAACCTGATCACAAACGGCGTTCAGGATGTGGCGCTGGCCTTCGAAAGAGGCGATCCGCGCGTCCTCAACCAGCCGCCCAGACCGCCGGAGCAGAGCCTGTTCGAGCGGCGGATGATCGAGCAGACAATCCTGTCCGGGTTCTATATGGGCGGTTGGGCGTTCTTCGTGTTTGCCTGGTTGCTGAACCAGGGCATGGACGAAACCGGCGCCCGAAGCGTGGTGATCCTGATGTTGGTTCTGTTCGAAAACGTTCACGTATTCAATTGCCGTTCGGAATACCTCTCGGTCCTGCGCGTTCCGCTGGCGGCAAATCCTCTGGTCGCGCTGGCCGTGGTTCTGACGCTGGCGTTGCATGTGTTTGTGACCTATACACCCGAACTTGGCCAGTTCCTGCGGGTCGTGCCGGTCGATGCGGACGCTTGGTTCCTGATCCTGCCGCCGGTCCTGGGACTGGTGGCGGTGATGGAGGCCTACAAAAAACTGCGGCCCGTCCCGGGGCGGTCGGAATAGGACGACGGGCGGGCGGACGATGCGGAACATGAGACGGTGCGATAGACGATGGCTGCGGCGTTGACCTTTGCCGAACTGCTGGCGCCGATGACGGTGGACGCTTTCTTCGAGGAGCATCACGGCCGACGCTGGGCGCACATCGAAGGCGCCTCCGACCGGTTCGCGGACGCGATGCCGTGGGCCCGGTTCAACGAGCTGCTTGGCATGACCGGGTACTGGACGGGCGAATCCCTGCGGCTTTCGCTGGACGGCAACCCGGTTCCGGTTCACCGCTATTGCGACACCGAAAGCGGACAGGACGTGCCGCGATTAATGCGCCCCCTGCCATCCAAGGTCATGGCGCTGTTGCGGCAGGGCGCTGTCCTGGTCGCCGGCGGCGCGGACAGCGCGGTGCCGGGTATCGCGCGCATCGCCGACGCCCTGGAAACCGAGCTGGGCACAACGGCAACATGCAGCGTCGTCTGCTCCGCGCGGCAGCGGCCTGGCCGGCCGGCCCGTTTCGACGTACACGATGTCTACATCGTGCAGGTCCAAGGCGAGAAACGCTGGGACATCTACCAAAACCGCGTCGACGCGCCGGTGCCCCATTCGGGCTACCTGCGCGGTCTCCAGTCTGTTCCGGACGGCGGCGCGGGCGACCTGGCAACCCAGTTTGTCACCCGGCCCGGCGACGTACTGTACATTCCGCGGGGCCAGTACTACGAGGCTGCTTCGCTGGACAGTGCCTCGTTGCACTTTGCTTTCGGGATCATGGCCTTTACGGGTCTGGAATTCATGCAGACCCTGATCGTCCAAGCCGTCTACGATCCAGTGTTCCGACAGAATTTCCCGCGGGCGGCGGAGGGAGGCGAAGCGCTGCAGGCCCATCTTGCCACGCTGTCGGAGCGAATTCAGGCGACCGCCGCCGATCCCGGCTTTGTCTCCCGGTTCGCTGCATATCAGCAGACGAAGATGAGCGCCCGCGGCGGATACACGCTTCCGATCGACGCCGATGCGCCGGTCTACCGTGTTGCCGATCGACAGTTCCGCGTGGAACAAACGGACTCGCGCTGTTTCCTGGTCGGACCGAAGGGACGGGTCGAGATCCCGGCGGTGGTGAACGCGCCGGTGCGCTGGATCATCGAGGCGGAGGCCTTCACCGAGGCCGACCTGGCGGAGAACCATCCCGACCTTGCCGGCGATGAGCGTGCCAAGCTGTTGACCGACCTGGGCGGCATGAAGGTGATCGAGCGCGTTTAGGGCGAGGGCGAGGGAACATAGGAATGACAGGACAAGACGATGGTTTGGCCTTTTCGTTCGCGGACATTCTGGCGCCGATCACGCCTGAGGCATTCTTTGCCGACCACTACGGCAAGCAGTGGCTCTATATCCCCGGCGACGCGCGCAAGTTTCCCGATGTCTTGAATTGGGGGTCGCTGACCGAGCTCCTGAACAAGAGCGGCATCTGGACATCGACGACGCTGGGCCTGGTCCTGGATCGCAAAGGCGTGCCGATCCTCGATTACTGCTATCCAACCAAGACGCCGGACGGAAAGGACATCTTCCGGCCGGACGGCGCGCGGGTGATGGGGCTGTTACGCAAGGGCGCGTCCCTGGTGGCCAACGAAATTGACAGCTTCACGCCCGGCCTTGCGGCGCTTGCCAAGGTTTTGGAAGAGACGCTGTCAGCCAAGGTGCAGGCCAATCTGTATTGCTCCTGGCAGGCGCATCAGGCGTTCGATTCCCACTTTGACACCCACGACGTCTATGCGATCCAGCTTGAGGGCGAAAAACTCTGGCACATCTATGAGGGCTGCCTGGACAATCCGATCTCACACCCCGCGTTCAACGACATGCCGCAGCCGCAGCACGAACAGCAGAAGGGCAGGCTGGAGGCGGAGATCGTCATGCGCCCCGGAGATGTGATGTACCTGCCGCGCGGCCACTATCACGATGCGATCGCGGTCACGGGCGATTCAATGCATGTCACTTTCGGCGCGACCGCTGTCATCGGTCTGGACCTTCTCAACGCCCTGCTGGACGCCGCAGCCGACGACCCGCTGTTTCGCGCGGATTGCCCCAGGCCGGCGGAGGGCAGGCAGCGAATGGCGGCGCATCTCGATGCCCTGGCGGCACGCGCTGCCGAGCTGGGACAGGACACGGGGTTTGCCGAAACCATGTCTGCGCTCCAGGCCGCGTTCTACTACCCACGCGGTGGATATGATCTGCCTGTCCAGTTGGAACTGCTCGGCTACAGCGTTCGTCCAGGGTTCGAACTCGTTTGGGACGGAGAGGATGTCACGCTGAACGGACCGCGTGGATCGCTGCCCGTGCCCAAGGGGCTGGGGCAGGCGGTCGGATGGATCGTGGGTCAGGAGCGTTTCACGGCCGATGCCTTCGCCGATGCGGTCGGATCATTGGAGCCGTCGGTGCGCGACAAGCTGTTGGCCGATCTGGTCAACATGAAGGTGCTGGATCAAACCTGAACCGTCGCAAGGCGATGGGCTTCAGGACGGCTCGGTGTCGAGTTGCTTTCCGTCCATCGTCTTGTTCCGACGCTCGTCTTCGATGTCGTCCTTGCGCCGTTCCGTCTTGCTGCGTCCGAACTTGACCCTGTTCTCGGCCGCTTGCTGTTGTTTGCGGGCGCGGTTCTTCGACTTGCGCGCCTGGCGCAGATTGATGAGTTCGCCCACGGACGCAGCCTCCAGTCAGTTTGATCCACCCACAACCTTCGCATAGCTTAGCCGGCGGGACACGCGAGTGTGAACCCCATGCCGGCCGCCCAAGGGAAACAGCATTTGTACAAGCTTTTCGGAGCCATTGCGGTTTTTGTCGTCCTTGGCGTGGTCGGCCTGTTGGCCGCTCCTGCCCTGATCGACTGGAACGCCTATCGCGATGCCCTGGAAGATACGCTCAGCCAGGCCACCGGCCTGGCCGTCGATATCGAAGGCGACCTGGACATCGCGTTTCTGCCGTCGCCGCGGGTGAATGCGAGCGACGTCACCTGGGCTGGCGCCGACGGGCAACAACCGTCGGTGCAGATCCCTGAGGTGCGCGCCGCCGTCGCCCTGACCGACCTCATCGGGGGCGATCTCCGGGTGACCGATGTCACCCTGGCCGGACCGCGTGCCGTCCTGGTGCTAGACGAAAGCGGCCGGCCCATGCTCGCGGGGCTCGGTACGGATGGCGGCGGCGCAGGCGAAGCGGATCCGGCCGAGCCGCCGGCATTTCATCTCGACCGGGTCGAAATCCGCGACGGCACGCTGTCGGTGGTGCGGCAGGGCCGGCCTGACAGCATCATCTTCGTCGATGGGCTGAGCGGTGTCGTTACGACCTCTGGAACCACGGGCCGGGTCAGCGCGAAAGGGGCGGGCTTGGTCGATGGCGTCTCGTTGAACTATTCGGCATCCGTTGGCCGCATACGTCCCGATCAGCCGGTCCCGTTGCGCTGGACGCTGGGCCTGCCGGAATCCGGGCTCAGCGTGTCGTTCCAGGGCGGTGTGGAGGGCGCGATGCCCGACGCGGACGCCGTCGGCCGGATGGAGATCGAGGCGGATCGGCTGGGTGTGCTCTCGGAGGCGGTCGGCCTGCCGCTTGCCGCCCTTGCCGGCGGGAGCGCCAAGCTGGCAGCCGAGGTGCGGCTGTCGGCGGCCCGCTTGGCGCTCGACGGGGTGGAGCTCACGGCCGACGGGGCCAGTGCGACAGGCGCACTGGAGCTCGCATTCGGCAACCGTCCGCGGGCGGATATCGAGATCGATTTTTCGCGAATCGACATGGACCGGTTCGCCGAAGGCGAACGCATCGACGTCGCGGCGGGCCTGGCCTTGTTCCTGGAAGGACTTGCCGACGCCCGTCCCGCCGCCTTGCTGGACGATGTTGCGTTGCAGCTGCGCGCCACGGCGGACGCGATGAAGGTCGGCGGCAACGTCGTTCACGACGCTGCCCTGTCCGTTGACCTTGAAAACGGTACGCTGTTCATCGAACAGGCCGAGGTGCTGTTGCCGGGCGGGTCCGATTTCTCGTTGAACGGTGTTCTTGAGCCGCGGCAAGAGAGCTTGTCCTTCGAAGGCGGACTTGCGATCACATCCGACAACCTGCGCGCGCTGATGGATTGGCTGGGCGTGGATGCCGGTCGGGTGCCGCCGGCCCGACTGCGCGCATTGGAACTCAGCGGGACGCTGCGGTCCGGGCCGGAGTCTTTGTCACTGGATGGCCTGTCGGCGCAGATCGACGCCACGCGGGCGAGCGGGCGCCTGGCCCTGGGACTGGGCCCGAAACCACGCTTCGACATCGACCTGGCGGTCGACACGTTCAGCCTGGACGCCTATCGGCTTCGCGACCGTCAGCCGTCCGAACCGCGCCCGCTGGCCGGGGGCCGTCCGGACCCTGTCGGTTTCCTTGCGTCTGCCGACGGCCACATTCGCCTGCAATTCGATCGCCTGACCGTGCTGGGTCAGCCGCTGGAACGGGTTGAGCTGGCCGGGACGGTGTCGACCGGCTCGATCGATCTTCATTCGGTTGAAGTCGCGGACTATGCGGGGATCTCGCTGGACGGGTCGGTCGTGATGTCGACGGCCGGCGGCCGACCGCAGATCGGTCTCCAGGTGACCTCGCGGACCCGCGATCCCGAACGGCTGCTCAGGCATCTGGGCCTGTACCCCACCGCAGCGTCGCGTCGGCTTACCGGGTCAACGTTGGACGTGCATGGTGAGGGCGACTTCGAGCTGGTCACGTTCAGCGCCGAGGCGGCGCTGGCGGGCGGAAGCCTGGTGATCGACGGCGGCGTTGCGGACCCGTTCGGTGCTTCACAGCTGACGGCGGAAATTCAAGCCAATCATCCCACACCCGTTCAGCTCGTGCGCGCCCTGGGTCTTCCGGGTATCACTGCGGCGGATACGCAAGGCCTGAGCGACGACGGCATGTTGCAGATGGCGGCCAAGGCGCGAGCGGCCGAGGACCGCATCTCCATCGACATCGTCTCGTTGTCCATCGGCGAGGCGGAGATCGCCGGACAGGCAAACCTGTCGCTGGCCGCGGCGCGGCCGGAACTGGACCTCGTGATCGTTGGCGGAGACATTTCCGGCGTAGGCGTGCTGGCAGCCCTGTCCAGCGTGCAACGCGCAACGGACGTTAACCTGGATTTGAAAGCCGAACGCCTGACTTTGGGGCCGGTCTGGATCGACAATGCCAGCGCCAGGGCGGAGATGACGGCGGTCGGGGCCTCAATCGGGCCCGTTCGCGGCGAGACACTTGGCGGTTCCGTCGATCTGGCGCTGTCGGTTGGGGCTGAATCCGGGCACGACGTGATCGAAGGAGAGGTCGCCGCCCGGGGCCTCGATCCCGGCGACCTGCTGCAGGCGTTGGGTGGCCCCACGGCCCTTAGCGGTGCGCTTGATCTGCGATCGGCGTTCTCGGCGCGTGGCCGAACCGTCACGGAGTATCTCGCCAGCCTGTCCGGTCGCGCCGAAATCGGAGGCACGATCACAGTCAAACCGGCGGAAGGCGGCAACGCCCGTTATGCCGCAGGATTGTTGGGCGACAATCTGCCGCCGATCAGTCAGGTGACCGAGTTGTCCGCCGTGCTGGAGGGAGCGTTCGGGAAGCAGCCGGCACCGATCAGCGCGGTGTTCTCGGTTTCCAGGGGCATTGCGCGCATCGAATCGGCGCTCGTTACCGGCACCGGCGCCCGGGCGGTCGGCTACGGAACATGGGACATCCCCGGCCAGCGGCTGGAATCGTCCGTTGACGTGATCCGCAGCGGCGCCGACGACGCCCCCTATTTCACACTCGGTCTGGCCGGGCCTCCGCGGACGCCGAATGTACGGATCGCGGGTACTTGGCTGAAGCCCCGCTAACGGGCGGCAAGGAGCGTCTGCAGGACGTAGATCCGGATCGCGCTAGAAAGATTGCCCCGTCGGCCGCGGTCGATTTCGGTGACGATCTGGTTGACAGAGAGCTTTCGGTCGGCGGCGATGTCCTTCAGGACATCCCAAAACGGCTCCTCCAGCGAAATGCTGGTGCGGTGACCGCCGATGACGACAGAGCGCTTCTTGATCGAGTCGGCACTCTTCTCGTCGGGAACGTCACGGTCGCCATTCACTGTTGCATCGGCCAAGGTCATCTCTCCCCCCTTGGATTGGAGCTTGCCGGACCAATCGGAGCCCCGTTCTGAAATTGCCTGACCCTTTGTTGTGTCCAGGCCGGGTTGGCCGGAGACAGCTTGGGTCACATTTTCTATGGTCGGACTGCGCACGATTATGCCTCGTTGCTGATATGGCGGATCACGGAGCCGAACTGCAGTGTCCCCGAACGGTGCTCGATCGACCGACCGAATGACCGATCCCGCGGATGAACGTGCCCCCGCCCTCGTTGCGTCAAACAGTGTTGGCGGCAATCCGGCCCGACGTTCTTACGGATCGGAATACCGTGGTTATGTGGAATCAACACTGGTCCCCCGAAACAATTGCCGCGCGGTCTCCGCACGACCTTCTCCTGCCCGAAACAGCCGTACAGTCGACCCGGCCAGATATCGATAAATTTTGTTCTAAATTTTATCGATTGGTCCAGTCCCTATTCTGTGATGTAGGTCACAAAATTCGTGATCGCTGATAAGGCGCGCTCGAAATTCGCGTCCTCGCTGGTGCCGGAGGCCTTGCGGGGCTTGAAACTGTGATCGCCGTCCTGCAGCCAGCAGAACCGGATGGCATCCGACAGGTCGTATCCTTCGACCTCGACCCGGTTGCCCATCGTGTCCCGCTCGCCTTGGCAGATCAGTGTCGGCGTGCGGATCGTCGCCAGGTGCTGTGTCCGCACCCGGTCCGGGCGTCCGGCCGCATGAAACGGGTAGCCAAGGCACAACAGACCCAGCACGGCGGCGTCGTCCGCAATCAGGCTGGCCATGCGGCCGCCCATGGATTTGCCGCCGATGACCAGCCGGTTGCGGGGACCTGCGGCTTCGATGGCCTGCTGCCAGCAGGCCAACAGCACCGGCTGGCGGTCGGGCGGACGGCGTCTGCCGTCCTGCCGGTGCCGCGCCATATAGGGGAACTCGAACCGGCCGACACGCAGCCCCGTTGCAGCGATGCCTTCCGCGAAGGCGTTCATGAACGGGGTGTCCATTGCCGCGCCCGCGCCATGGGCCAGAATCACGCAGGCGGGTGCCCTGTCCGGACCGTCCCAGATGAATTCGAGGGTGCTCATCGTGTGTTCAGCCTCCGCTGCTAAATCGACCATTAATGTATAAAAAACAATGGATTAGATACGAGATCATCCCGTCAAGCGGATGTTAACTTTGACCAATTAAGACTGCTACCTCACCCGGCGAAAGGCGCGCCGCGGAGAATGGCCGCCGCAATGCAAGGAGCAGGAGTACGGGCATGGCTACGGAGGTAGCGATCACCGACCCGCAGTCGGTGTTAGTAGGCGACGAAGAACAACTGGTCACGATGACGATCGACGGCCAGCTTTACGGGATTCCGATCCTGAACGTCCAGGACATCGTCGAGCCCGAGCAGATCACGCCTGTGCCTCGTTCCCCGAGCGCCATTGCCGGGGTATTGAACCTGCGCGGCCGTATCGTGACTGTTCTGGATCTCCGCAAGTGTTTGGGCGATCTGACGGACGAAGGCCCCAGCACGCAGATGGGCGTCACGGTCGAACACAAGCATGACCTCTATACCTTGCTGGTGGATTCGATCGGGGACGTGCGGCACCTGCCGCGCAAGGATTTCGACAAGCCGCCGGTCACGCTGGCCGAAAGCATCCGGCGCGTTTGTTCCGGCATTTTCCAGCTTGAAGATGATCTGTTGGTGGTTCTCGACGTTCAGAAGATCCTGGAAGAAGAGACCATCATGCGCACGCCGATCACGACCCGCAAACGGCTTGTCTTCAACCGGACACAGGAAACCGCCACCGCCGGCCTGCCAGCGAACGACACCGAGGCGGCGCCGGCCGAGGAAACCGCAGCGGACACGGACGGCGTCGATCAAGCGCCGGCTTCCGAGCCGGTTGTCGAGGAAGCAAAGGTGCAGACCGCCGGGGAACCGGAGAACGAGCCGGTCGTCGCAGCCGAACCCGCTGCTGAGGAAGCTGCAGACGATGAGCCCGAAGCGGAGCTGATCAGTGCCGAGGTCGAGACGGAGCCGCCGGCGGACTACACAGTGATGGAAGAGGGCGGCGTGGTCCTTTAACCGCGTCGGGACGGTAGACCAGGGGCCGGCGGCCATTGCTGCCGGCCCTTCTCTTTTGCGGCCAGCTCAATCGGATGGGCTGACCATGTCCTGCGGCCGCACCCATTGCTCGAACTGCTTCTCGTCCACCAAACCCAGCTTTGCGCCTGCCTCCTTCAGCGTCGTTCCGTCGGCATGGGCCGTCTTGGCGATTTTGGCGGCATTGTCGTAGCCGATATGCGGATTGAGCGCGGTAACCAGCATCAGCGACTGCTGCATCAGTTCCTCGATGCGCCGTTCGTTGGCCTCGATGCCGGCCAGGCAATTGTCGACAAAACTGTCGAAGGCGTCAGACAGCAGCCGCGCCGACTGGAGATAGTTGTAGATCATCACCGGCTTGAACACGTTGAGTTCGAAGTGACCGTTCGATCCGGCGATGCTGACCGCGACATGGTTGCCCATCACTTGGGCGCAGACCTGGGTCAAGGCCTCGCATTGGGTCGGGTTAACCTTGCCCGGCATGATCGACGAGCCCGGTTCGTTGGCCGGCAGCACAAGCTCGCCAAGGCCGGAGCGCGGACCGGATCCAAGGAAACGGATATCGTTTGCGATCTTCATCGCACCGACGGCAAGCACGTTCAGGATGCCCGACGCCTCGACCAGGGCGTCGTGGGCGGCGAGGGCTTCGAACTTGTTCGGCGCCGTCTGGAACGGCAGGCCGGTGATCTTGGCCACCTCCTCGGCGAACCGTTCGGCAAAGCCTTTCTTGGCGTTCAGGCCCGTCCCGACGGCGGTCCCGCCCTGGGCCAGTTCCAACAGGCGGGGCAGCATTCCTTCGATGCGCGCAATGCCGTAACGCATCTGCTGGGCATAGCCCGAAAACTCCTGGCCCAGGGTCAAGGGCGTGGCGTCCTGGGTGTGTGTCCTGCCGATCTTGATCACGTCGGCGAAGCCGTCCGCCTTGGCCGCCAGGGTCTCCGTCAACCGGCGCACCGCCGGCAGCAGCCGGTTGTGCGTCTCCTCTGCGGCGGCGATATACATCGCCGTGGGGAACGTGTCGTTCGACGACTGGCCGCGATTCACGTGGTCGTTTGGATGGATCGGGTCCTTCGAGCCGATGGTCCCGCCAAGCATCTCGATCGCGCGGTTGGCGATGACCTCGTTGGCGTTCATGTTCGATTGCGTCCCGGACCCGGTCTGCCAGACGACCAGCGGGAAATTGTCGCCCAGCCGACCGTCGATCACCTCGTCCGCCGCCCTGACGATGGCCTCGCCCCGGGTGTCGTCCAGCTCGCCCAGGGCCATGTTTGCCTGCGCCGCCGCCTTCTTCTGGATGCCCAGGGCGCGGACCAGCGGGGCCGGCATGCGTTCCTCGCCGATCCGGAAGTTCTGCAGCGACCGCTGGGTCTGCGCGCCCCAATAGCGGTCCGCCGGAACCTCGACAGTGCCCATCGTGTCGGATTCGGTGCGTGTATCGGTCATGCGATGCGTACCTTCTGAACGGGAATGGAAGGGTCGTGGCGGTGTTCTATACGGCTGCTGCGACGCTGGCAAACGCCGTCCGGGCTACGGTCCGGGGCTATTTCTTCCGGAATGTGTCCAGCGTGACGATGTTGTCGCCGCCGCCCGGCTCCTCGCCGTCGGCCGCGTCCTGTTCGATCATCGGTTCATCCATCTGGATGATCTCCTCGACGTCGATCTCGGGATCCGAGGCGACGGGCTTGGCTTCCCGTGCCGACTCGTCTTCGCCCGGGTCGACATGGAACTGCAGACCGAAATTGACGCTGGGATCGGCGAAGGTCACCAGGGATTCGAATGGGATGCGCAGACGCTCCGGTTGCTTGTTGAAGCTGAGCGTAACTTCGAACCCCTCGTCGTCGATTTCCAGCCCCCAGAACTGGTGCTGCAGGACGATGGTCATTTCGCTGGGATATTGCTGCCGGAGGTGGTCCGGCATGCCGACTTCGGGATGATCGGTGTTGAACGTGACGTAGAAATGGTGGTTGCCGGGCAAGCCGTTCTCTGCAGCGTGAGTCAAGGCCTGGCGGACCACGGACCGCATGGCCCATTCCACCATTTCATTGTAGCCCAACAGATCCTGCGTCATTGCCGCCTGCCCAACTTCACGGCCGATACTTTAGCAGTGGATCCCGCGTGCCGGTACCGCAGAATTCCGCTTTTTGACTTGGGCCGAACAGGGGTCGGAAAGGTGCCGGCCTTCTGTTGCTAGGCGGCCGGCGGCCCCACTACACGGCGCTAACCGTGGAGAATCGGTAGAGGTTACCGAGCTGACTAAGCAGCCAGGCGAGCCTCAGCATAGTTGTCATTCGCAACTATTATGATGGCCCGATAACGGCGGTACCATGCCGGGCACCGACGATGTCTTTACCGCGCGCGTCGATCCTGATTCGCCCCCGAAACCGAAGGCCCCCGTGACTGAGGGCGGGCATCGAAATTGGTGGAGGCGCCGGGTACTGCCCCCGGGTCCGCTGCGCTTATTCCACAAAGCCGTTTAGCGCCATAGTCGGTTTCCCGACACCTTCAATATAGGATCTGCGCCAGCCCGTTGAAAGGCCCAATAATCCCGGATTCCGGGCCAGATCGCCGCCCCGTTAACCAAGAACCTTGGCGATTCTGGCGGCGAAAACGGGCATTTCGTCCAGATCGTGGTAAACGCCGAAACCGAAGCGCAGGCGGTCACCGCGGCAGTCGGTGATGATGTCGGCGTCCATCAGGCGCCGGTTGATCTCACCAGCATCAGGCGTGCGATAGACCAGGAACTGCCCGCGACCCGGTTCGTCGAGCGGCACGACCAGGTCCTCGCTGCAGAGGCCCGGCAGGCGACGGGCGTCCAGGGCCTGGACAAAGGCGTGTTGCAGGTCGTGTCCGCGCCGGTGAATGGCGGCCGGTGTCAGGCCCTGCTGGACCGCCCAATCCATGACGGCGACAAACCGGTACATTGCGGTCTGGTCGAACGTCGAGCCGATAAACCGCTGACCGTCGGCGCCGTAGGGGACCGTCGTGCCGCCGGCGGCCGGAAGCGCCGAGAAGGCCGCGTACCAGCCGGTGTTGACGGGGCGTGGCCCGTAGCCCGGCGGCACGTGCAGAAAACAGGCGCCTTCGCCGGTCATGGCGTACTTGTAGCCGCCGCCGATATAGAACACCCGGTCGGCAATCGCCCCGATGTCGACGGGCAGGGCCATGAAGGCGTGATAGCCGTCAACGACGACATAGGCGTCCGGATTGGGCACGGAACCTGCCACGACCTCCAGCGGCGTCATGGTCTCCAGGATCTCGATCTGGGAGACCAGCAGGCGCAGGATTTCCTGGATGCGGCCGAGACCGCGGTCGGCCGCGGCAATTGAACGGTCGTCCACGCGTTCGGCCGAGAAGACGGCACTGACCGCGTCCAGTTCGAACAGGATCTGCTTGAACCAAAGCTCGTATGCTTGGTGAATCGTGATGAACAGCATCTCGTCGTGCGCCGGCCGGTTCTGCCGTTCGCTCTCGCGGCTCTGACTGGACAGCAGGCGGTCCAGTTGAAGATAGTCGCGATAATAAAGCCCCGCGGTCCGGTCCTTTGCGGCCATGGTCGGTCTCCTCGATGCCACGCGCTGCAGTGTAGTCGGGATTCGCAATTGGTTGCACCGTGCCCGCGACTCAGTGGTAATCTTGCAGGCCCAACCATGCAGCAATATCTCGACCTCCTCAGACTCGTTCGCGACACCGGTGTCAGGAAGACCGATCGGACGGGCACGGGTACCCTGTCGGTCTTCGGCCACCAGATGCGGTTTGACCTTGCCGATGGCTTCCCGCTGGTCACCACCAAGAAGCTGCACCTGCGGTCGATCATCCACGAGCTGCTGTGGTTCCTGGCCGGCGATACGAACATCGCCTACCTCAAGGAGAACGGCGTCCGGATCTGGGACGAGTGGGCCGACGAAAACGGTGAGCTTGGTCCCGTCTACGGTCACCAGTGGCGGTCCTGGCCGACGCCTGACGGCGGGCACGTGGACCAGGTCTCGCGCCTGGTCGAACGCATCAGGACCGACCCGGATTCGCGTCGGATGATCGTCAGCGCCTGGAATGTCGCCGACATCGACCGCATGGCCCTGCCGCCCTGTCACTGCCTGTTCCAGTTCTACGTGGCCGATGGGCGGTTGTCCTGTCAGCTCTATCAACGCAGCGCCGACCTGTTCCTGGGCGTGCCGTTCAACATCGCGTCCTACGCACTGCTGACGATGATGATGGCGCAGGTTACGGGCCTGAAGCCCGGCAGCTTCGTGCACACGTTCGGGGACGCGCATCTCTATCTCAATCATCTGGACCAGGCCGACGAGCAATTGACCCGCAGCCCGCTGGCGCTTCCGGAGATGCGGATCAATCCCGACGTGGCAGACATTTTCGGCTTTCGCTACGAGGACTTCGAACTGATCGGCTACCAGGCGCATCCGCACATCAAGGCGGCGGTCGCGGTCTAGCCGGCGGTTACCGGGGTGCGAATTTCCATCATCGTCGCGCGCGCGGAGAACGGTGTCATTGGGTACGGCAACCTGATGCCCTGGCACCTGCCGGAAGATCTCAAGCACTTCAAGCGCATAACCATGGGGAAACCGGTGATCATGGGCCGCAGGACGATGGAGTCCATCGGCCGTGCGTTGCCGGGACGAATGAATATCGTCATCTCCCGGCAGGCCGGCCTGGCGTCCGATGGTTTTGTGGTCACACCGTCATTGCAGGCGGCGTTGAGGCATGCCGCCGAATCCGGTGCGGCGGAGGCGATGGTGATCGGCGGGGGCCAGATTTACGAGCAGGCGATAGCCTGCGCGGATCGTCTTTACGTCACGGAAGTTCATGCCAAGTTCCATGGCGACACGCGGTTCGAGATGCCCGATCCTAAGGATTGGCATGAGGTTTCGCGCGACCGGCGTCCCGCGGAGCAGGATCGGCCGGCATATAGTTTCGTGGTCTACGAACGGCGCTGACAAGCTGTATCTGCCCCGGTCTCTTCGGGATCTGGTGCGGATTTGGATAATGAAGACATGGCAAGGAAGCTGACGGACTTCTCCGCGGTTTCGAGCGCGTTCCGGCACCGGGACTATGCGCTCTACGCAGCCGGCAACGCGGTCTCGCTGATCGGGCTTTGGGTGCAGCGCGTCGCGGCGGGGTATCTTGCCTGGGAACTCACCAAGTCGGGTTTCTGGCTGGGCGCCGTCGCATTTGCGGATCTGTTCCCGGTGGTGATCTTCGGGCCGTTCGCCGGCGTTTTGGCCGACCGCCACAACCCGCAGCGGATCATCCTGACCTGCCAGGTTCTGGCGATGGCGCAGGCGATCGCACTGTTCGGCCTGACCGCGTCGGGCTTGATGACCATCGACACGCTGTTCGGGCTGACCTTGTTTCTGGGTGTCGTCATCTCGTTCCACCAGCCAGCGCGGATGTCCTTCATTCCGCGTCTTGTGCCGCGCCAGGATCTCGGCGCGGCGGTGGCGATCGGCTCGGTGATCTTCAACGGCGCGCGTTTCGTCGGCCCGGCCGTGGCAGGCGGCATCATCACAGCATTCGGTGTGGCGCCGGCCTTTTTGTTCGATGCGGCCAGCTATCTGGTGATGATCACGGCATTGCTGGCGATCCGGGTGGCGCCGCCTGTACGCACCGGGAAGGTGAGGCAGGGGCTTCTGAAGGAGGTGCGCGAGGGCCTGGCCTATGCCGCGCAAAGCGGCGCGATCGGGCCCTTGATGCTGATCCTGATTGCGATCTGCGTGCTGGCCCGGCCGGTGTTCGAGCTGTTGCCGGGATTTGCCGATGCTGTCTTCGGACGCGGCCCGGCCGGTCTGGCGATGCTGACCTCCGCGGTCGGTCTGGGCGCCATCAGCGGCGGGGTATGGCTTGCCCAGCGGGGGCAGATCCAGGGTCTGACCCGGATTGCCGTGTTCAGCGGCGGAACGGCCGGTGCGGCGGTCGTGGTGTTCGCCGCGACCGACTGGTTTCCGCTGGCGCTGGCGGCGATGGCAGTGGCCGGTTTTTCGATGGTCGTCTGCGGCGTGGGAACCCAGACACTGCTGCAGACCTCGGTGGACGAGGCGATGCGCGGGCGGGTGCTGGCGTTGTGGGGCGTTGTCTTCCGTGGCGGTCCGGCGATCGGTGCGTTGATCATGGGCGCCCTGTCGGGGCCGTTCGGACTTGCTCCGCCCCTGATGGTCGGCGGCGTCCTGTGCATCGGATGGTCGGCCCTGATGTTACGCCACTCACGGACCCTGGCGCGGCGGCTGGAGACGGTGCAGCCTGTGTAGGCGTGGTTGTTAGTCTGACCCGCAAGCGCCGGGCAAGGCGGTTTAGGATCCATCGTCACCGGCGTCGGGTACTGTGGTATCGACCCGGCCGATCAGCCGCGTTCCGGACAGGATAGCGCCCGCGAAGCGGGTGTCGCGAATGTCGATGTTGCGGGTTCTGGCATTGCTCAGGTCGGCGCCGCTGAGGTCTGCGTCCCGCAGGCTCGCCCCGCGCAGCACCGCAGACGTGAGCACCGCCTGGCGCAGGTTCGTCCCCGAAAGCTGGGCAGCCTCGAGTTTGGCGTTGCTGAGGTTGGTGCACCAATCCTTGCGCAGATCGCCGGCTATCTGGACCGGATCCAGCCGGGCGCCGGTGAGGTTGGCGCGCCCCAGATTGGCGCGCGTCAGCGTTGCGCCGCGCATGTCCGTGCCGCTGAGATCCGCCTCGCGCAGGTCGGCAAAGGCGAGGTTCGTCATCATCAATTGGCAATCCCGCAACTTCGCGCGGCGCAGAAGGCAATAGCTGAGATCTGCGGCGGCAAGGTTTTCGCCGACCAGCCCGACCCCGGTGAGATCGACGCATGTGAAGGCGGCGCGTGCGCCTTCGCGGCCTTCGGTCTGCAGCCACAGTTTGTGATTCTCCATCATCGCGAGCAGATTCGTGCCCAGTTCGTGCAACGGCCGGGGCCGTTTGGCGCGGGACATGTCGACGTGGCGGAGGTCGACGGCGTCCATCACGGCGCAGACCAGGTCGGCGGCATCCATGTCGGCGCCGCCAAGCCGCGTCTTGGTCAGGTTTGCTGCGCTGAAAGTGGTGTTGCGCAAATTCGAGCCCGAAAGATCGGCGCCCTTCAATGACGCCCCGGTGAAATCGGCATTGTTGAAGTCGGCCCGCATCAGCCGGGCATCGTCGAGGCTTGCGTCGGTGAGGTCCGTCCGGACGATGATCGCATCCTTGATCGACGCGCCCTGCAGGTTGGCGCCTTTCAACACCGCATCGCCAAGATCGACCCGTCCGCGCGCGCCGGGTAGGACCATCAGATTGCCGTCTTCGTCGGGCGTGAACAGCTTGCCGGCCCGCAGGTCGGCCTCGATCAACGATGCTTCGGTGAGATTGGCCGCGCGCAGCGAGGCGCCTCGGAGATCGACCCGGTCCATCGATGCGCGCCGCAGGTCCGCTTCGGAGAGATCGGCGGCATAGAGGACAGCGCCATCAAGTTTGCATCCGGACAGATTGGCCTGATAGAACCGGCCACCGGTCATTTCCGCAAGGGTCAGGTCGGCCGATTTGAAGTCCAGCCCACCGGCATCGCACAGCTTCAGCCGGGCCCGGACACCGCCGCTCTTGTTCTCGAGATGGCGGTGGTGCTGCTCGATGGTGATATCGAGCTCTGGTTGGGTAAGCCTGCGTCTTTCGATCGTCAGGCGCGCCGCGGGCAGCATCGACATATGCGGTTCCAATCGTTCGCTCTATGGGCACAATCCAAGAAGTTAAGACAACCTTACGGATTATCTTCACAGACCCTTAACAGGCGGTAAATAACTACCGCAAGGGCGGAAATCTAGGGACTTGAACCCGGGTCGATGGCACGCTAGGTGATCGGTAACGGAGCACTTCCGCCCCGCCCACGCCAGGTATGGATTACCTCTCATGACGCAGCACCACCACAGCAAGATCCTCATCATCGGGTCCGGCGCCGCCGGCTATACGGCGGCAATCTACGCCGCCCGGGCAAATCTCGAGCCCGAGATCGTTGCGGGCCTTCAGCCGGGCGGGCAAATGACCATCACGACCGACGTGGAGAACTATCCCGGTTTCGAGGCGGTGATCCAGGGCCCGTGGCTGATGGAGGAGATGCGCAAGCAGGCCGAGAACGTGGGGACGAAGATCCACTATGACCTGATTACCGAGATCGATCTGGCGCAGCGGCCGTTCCAGGCCAAGGGAGACAGCGGCGACAGCTATTCCGGCGACACGGTCGTCATCGCGACCGGAGCTCAGGCACGCTGGCTGGGGCTGGAAGGCGAGCAGAAATTCCACGGACACGGCGTTTCCGCCTGCGCCACGTGCGACGGGTTCTTCTACCGCGCCCAGGAAGTGGTCGTCGTCGGAGGCGGCAATACGGCAGTCGAGGAGGCGCTTTACCTCGCCAACATCGCCAGCAAGGTGACGTTGGTGCATCGCCGCGACGCGCTGCGGGCGGAGAAGATCGGTCAGGAGCGCCTGTTCCGAAACGACAAGATCGACGTGGTGTGGGACAGCGTCGTTGAGGAGATCCTGGGCGGCGACGGGCCCATGGCGGCGGTCGAAGGGGTGCGGGTTCGCAACGTCAAGACCGGCGAGACACGCGATATTGCGTGCACCGGGTTCTTCGTAGCCATCGGTCACGATCCTGCCACGGCCATCTTCAAGGGCCAGGTGGAAATGGACGAGGAGGGTTACGTGATCACCAAGCCGGACAGCACGTTGACCAGCGTTCCGGGCGTGTTTGCGGCCGGTGACGTCAAGGACAAGGTCTATCGTCAGGCAGTGACGGCAGCGGGCATGGGGTGCATGGCCGCCTTGGATGCGGAACGCTTCCTGGCTGAGATGCAAGACGCCGACGCGGCCGCTGCCGCGGAGTGACGCACCGGCTGGTGGCCGGCGCGGCATCGGAGGAAACGGTTGTCGCGTCCGACCTTGTTGCGTTGCATCATGCTTTCGGGGTCATCCGACCTCGACGCAGCTTGGGGGGGCGGCAGGGTCATGTTCAGCAATTCGAAGAAATCGGCCGGCGGCGAGACATCGGCACCCGCGCGGAATCCCTCTGTGATCGGCAACGACATGCGGATCATCGGCGACGTGATCTCGGACGGGGAGATCCGGATCGAAGGACGCCTGGAGGGCGACATCAATTGCAAGAGTGTCACGGTGGCGGAAGATGCCGAAATCCGTGGCAACGTGGACGCCGAAGAACTTACATTGCGCGGCGCGTTGGTCGGGAGTGTCCGGGCAAGGGTGGTGCGCCTGATGGCGTCGTCCCTGATGATGGGCGATGTGGCGCACGAGATCCTGAAGGTTGAGGCGGGGGCCAAGGTCGAGGGCCGGTACCGCCCGGCGCGCTACCGCGATGACGTCAAGGTCCCGCGCCCGACGGTGACGCCAGAAGGGCCGCCGAAGGGACTCAAGGAAAGGGTTGCCGCCGCGCCGATCAAGGGCACCGACAAGAAGCCCGAGCCGGCCCTGGAAGGGGCAGGCGCACCGACCGCGCTGCAATAGTAGAAATCGACCGTGCCCGCTGCTCAGGCGGCGGGGCGCGTCGCGCTGTGGATCCCGTCGCCGGCGCGCCAGGCACAGATCATCAAGGCCATGTCATCCTGGGCCTGGTCGGTCAATCGGTCCGACCGCAGGATCCGGCGGATGCCTTCGTGCGCCTCGGTGTCGCTGCGCGTCGTGGCCATATAGTCGTCCAGTTTCCGGAGGAAGGGGTTCTCCGGCCTGACGGGCCCACGCTGGTTGGAGGCCGCCCCCATTCCGTCGGTGCCCGCGCAGATGAACTCTACGGGACACGACATCGCCTTGATGGCGTCGATGCGAACCGCCTCGGGGCTGGTGATAAATGTGCGGGTCCGATCACTGCGGACGGCGGGCTGGAACAGATAGTCGTAACCGTCCGCCTGGGTCCGGCAGGCCAGAAAGCTGTCGCCGATCTGCTGGGCTGCGATGCCCGAAGGGCCGGCGATGAAGGCAAGCAGAGTGCAAGCAAGACCTTCCGGTCTTGCCTCGACCTCACGCGCCGTCGTCATCAGGGCAGCACGCACTTGTTCCAGCATGCCGTCGAACAGCTCCAGTGAATCCGACAGCCGCCGGGCCGTGCCGGGATCGGCTTCGACCCGCCGGGTCAGAAAGCTCATCGCCGAACGGACGACCGCCTTGGTGCCGAGCTGCGCCAGCGGCGCCTCCGCCGAACCGTCGGACAGGACGCCGAGCACGATGTCGTCGCCGATCTTTCTAAGTTTGCCGTAGTCCTGGCAGGGCAGCCCGCGTTTCTGTCGCAGGCTGCCGCGTCGATAGTCGACGGCCGCTACCCAGCTCACGGAGTCATTCCTGCGGGTCCGGCGAAGGGGCTCTCGTCCCTTGCGAAGGCGTCACAAGCAAGCCTGACCGGTCCGGTTGTCATACCTATTGTAATCTGAAGATCAATCTGCATTGACAGGCCTTTCCGGCCAGAGAATCAAGAATCCAGGCGGGTAACAGAACTGTCACGTCCAGTATTTAAAAGATTGTACCCGAATTCTGTGTGAGGATCAATAAGGGACCGAAGACAGATCAGTAAATCGAAGAACAGCGGAAAGATAAAATTCGACGTATATTGAAAACTCCGCGGAGATGAGAACATCCCTGGGCAAGACCGGGGTAAACATCCGTTTCCTGGCTGCACCTGGCAGGCACGGGACGTGGTGCACGATGCTTCGGCGGCAATGCCGGTGAGCGATTGTTTCCGGTCATGGCGGCGCCTGATCAAGACGCAAGACGCGCCGTGCGGACCGGTGTATGCAATGATACGGCGGGTGCGACGTTGTGCTCGCGCGGGCAGGCGACGGAAATGGCTGAGAATATAAAGCGGCGATTGACCACGGTCATGTGCGCGGACGTGAAGAGCTACACGCGGCTGATGGAACTGGACGAAGCGGGGACGCTGGAAACGCTGCGCAGCTATCGCGCCGCGATGGACGGGCTGGTGGGGCGGCACGACGGGCGCATCGTTAATACCTGGGGCGATGCCGTCATTGCCGAGTTCCCTAGCGTCGTCGAGGCGGTCCAATGTGCAATCGAAATCCAGACCGATCTGAAGGGGCGCAACCGATCCCTTCCGGACGATCACCAGATGTGGTTTCGTATCGGGATCAACCTGGGCGATGTCATGGTCGAGCAGGACAATATTTACGGCGAGGGCGTCAATATCGCTGCGCGCCTTCAGGAGGCGGCGGACCCTGGTGGGATCGTGATCTCCGGCCCTGTCTTCGATCAGGTTCACCACCGGCTATCGGTGAGGTTCGACCGGGTCGGCGCGCAGAGCTTCAAGAATGTCTCCGAACCGGTGGTCAGCTATCGGGTCGCCCTTGATAGCCGGCCTGCGGCGTCCGATGGCGGGACCGTCCGTGCGGAGAGCTTAGCTCCCAACGGGGGTGGGGCGGGCAGACCGGGGGCAGCCGGGTTCGGATCGTCGTGGGCCGGTTTCGCGGACTGGTTTGCGACTTTGCCCCGCCCGGTCGCGTTCGGTCTTGCACTGGTGCTGATGCTGTTCTTCATAAATCTGTTCTCCGGCATGGGAACGATATGGTTCCATTGGCCCGCACTGCCGATCATGGTGATGGCGCTGTTCTTCTATCTGCGCGCCGGCGGTCCCCGTCACCGGCGCGACGACAGGCGAGATCGTCGGAAGAACCGGTGTTGACCGCCGCGGCGGTCAGCCCAGCCGCGTAATTGTGGTGTTGCCGGCGCGGGTTGCCGGCGCAACGGGTGGGGAATCTTTGGCTGGGCCTGTCCACGCCAACGTTAGTTGCGAATCAGCTTGTGTTTTGGTCTCGAATGCAGGATCGTTTGCGCCGCTGGGCTGTCCCTGCCCGCGCGGGGTCCGCTTGCCGGTGTGAGGGCACTCGGCGGGACCACGGCGTGGGACATGGCGACCGTGAGCAGGAGATTACCGGGGGGATCGTCGTGTTGTCTCCATTGGAATGGGTGGAGATCACATCTTCCGACCAAATCGGGTCGGAGTTTCTCAGAGGGCTCTATGAGTACTGGGAGGAGAAGGCGGCTGGGCGGCGCTGTCCCGCCCGAAGCGACCTGAGCCCCGAGGACATGCTGCGGTGGCTGGGGTCGATCTCGCTGTTGGACGTGATCGATGACGGTGATGACATGGTCTATCGGCTGGTCGGAGTCGACGTGGTCAATGTGTGTGGCATGGAATACCGCAACAAGCGCGTGTCCGAGATCGATTGGGGCGACCGCCGGGATCAGATCATTGAGGAATACCGGTATGTCGCGCGAACCCGCCGCCCGCTTCTGGTTCACAGCGCCCTGGTCAGCCGGGACAGGCTGTACCACAACCGCATGGTGCCGAAGTTGATGCTGCCCCTCGGCGATGAGGCGGGGAAGGCGGACAAACTGATGACTTGTTTCGAGCTGAACCCCGAAGCCTGAAAAAGCGCCGCCAGTGTATTGGAGACGCGGGTCGCGTCACGGCGTTTATTGTGCGGCCGCGCACGGAGCGGCCATAATGCGCCGCATGAATCGCACACGGGGCGACAAAACGCCTGCATGGGAGGAGACATGATCAAAGCGATCATTCTTTTGAAACGACGCGACGACCTCGATTTTGAAGCCTTTCGCGACTGGCTGCTGGGCGCGCATGCGCCGAAGGCGACCGGCCTGCCTGGCATCAAGGGATATCAGGTGAATATGGCCAGGGACGGTGACGGCCCCTACGACGCGGCCTCTGAACTGTGGTTTGACAGTGAGGACGACCTTGCCGCGGCCTACGCATCCGAACACGGCAAGGCGGTGGCGGCGGACTCGATGGCGCACGTATCGCGCAGGGACCGGTTGATCGTCACCGAAAACCCATTCCAGATTCCGACGGGATAGTATAGGTACAGCGCCGGAAACCGGCGGCGAGCCGCTGCCATACGGCGGTTGGAACGACGGTCAAGGAAGACGAGCCGGCGGGGCGAACCGCCGGCGGCAGAAAGGGGATTAACCGATGGCAGAGACGCTGTATCACTATATCGGAGGCAGCCGCAGCGCCGGCGCCAACGGCCGCCTGGGCGAGGTGTTCAACCCTGCAACCGGCGAAGTGAGCGCCCATGTGCCCTATGCAACCGCCGCCGACGTCGACGCGGCGGTCCAGGCCGCGCTGGCGGCCTTCGACGAGTGGTCGAACATGTCCGCCCCCCGGCGAGCCGGCGTCATCTTCAAATTCCGCGAGCTGGTAATCGCCAATCGCGACAAGCTTGCCGATCTGGTGGGACGAGAGCATGGCAAGACCATTGCCGATGCGCTGGGCTCGATCCAACGCGGCACCGACGTCACCGAGTTCGCCTGCGGCGTCCCGCATCTGATGAAGGGCGAATTCTCGCTGAATGTGGGCGGGGGCATCGATTGTTTTTCGTTCCGCGAGCCGGTCGGCGTGGTGGCAGGGATTACGCCCTTCAATTTTCCGGTCATGATTCCCCTCTGGATGGGCGTCATGGCGGTTGCCTGCGGAAACTGCTTTATCAACAAGCCGAGCGAACGCGCTCCCTCGGCCCCCCTGTACCTGGCCGAACTGTGGAAAGAAGCGGGCCTTCCCGACGGCGTGTGGAACGTGGTCAACGGCGACAAGGAGTCGGTCGATGCGCTGTTGTCGCACCCCGACGTCCCAGCAATCAGCTTCGTCGGGTCCACGCCGGTCGGCGAATACATCTATCAGACCGGCGCCGCGCACAATAAACGCGTCCAGGCCTTCTGCGGCGCCAAGAACCACATGATCATCATGCCTGACGCCAATATGGACCAGGCCGCGGACGCCTTGATGGGCGCCGGCTACGGCTCGGCCGGCGAACGCTGCATGGCGATCTCGGTCGCGGTACCGGTGGGCGACGAGGCCGCCGAGGCAATCCGCAGCCGGCTGGAGCCCCGGGTTCGGGCGCTGAAAATCGGACCCTACAACGACCCAGATGCCGATATGGGGCCGTTGGTGACGGCCCAGGCGAAGGCAAAGGTCGAGGGTCTGATCGACACTGGCGTCGCCGAAGGCGCCGACCTGGTGGTCGACGGCCGCGGTGCGACGCTGCAGGGGTACGAGAACGGCAACTTCGTCGGCGGCACCCTATTCGACCATGTCACCACGGACATGGAGATCTACAGGACGGAGATCTTCGGGCCGGTCTTGTCAATGGCCCGGGCGCAGAGCTTCGACCAGGCCGTCGGCATGGTGAACGACCATGAATACGGCAACGGCGTCGCCATTTTCACCCAGGACGGCGATGCTGCGCGGGAGTTCACCCGCCAGGTCGATGTGGGCATGATCGGCGTCAACGTGCCGATTCCGGTTCCCATGGCGTTCCATAATTTCGGCGGCTCGAAACGGTCCAAATTCGGCGATACCCAGATGCACGGGCCCGAGTCGGTCCGCTTCTTCACCAAGATGAAGACGATCTCATCGCGCTGGCCCAGCGGCATCCGCGCCGGTGCAGAGTTCACAATGCCGACGAACCGGTGAATTAACGGGTAACCCCCTCATCCGCCCTTCGCGACGGCCGCTGCGCGGCCTCCTCAGGGCTTCGGGCCACCTTCTCCCCGCGGGGAGAAGGGAACAATAGCCCCTCTCCCTGGAGGGAGAGGGGTTGGGGTGAGGGTGTTACCGCATTTCGTCCGCCATCACCGCCTCGGCCCCGGTCACCACGTCCAGCAGTTCCTCGGTGATGGCGTTTCGGCGCAGGGCGTGTTCCTGGCGGGTCAGGGCTTCCAATTTGTCGCCGATGTTGTGGTCGGCGGCCGCCATGACGGCCAGGCGGGCGCCGTTTTCGCTGGCCAGCGATTCCATCACCGCGGCCGTCAGCTCGGCGAACAGGTATTCGCCGGCCAGCCGCTGCAGCAACAACGCCGGCGGCAGTTGGTGCAGCGGCCGGCCGGTGTTCCATCTGCCTGCGAACACGGACGGTTCCAGCGGCAGAACGCGTTTCAGGGCGACCCGAAAGCGTGCGCCGCGTCGATAGGCGGCGTAGACGATGTCGGTGCTTGTTGCGGTGGCCAGATAGTCGGCGGTCCGGCGGGTCAGAGCCAGTACGCCGCCCACGTGTGTCGGCATGGGAAACCGCCGCGCCACGGGCAGCCCGCGCTCCTCCGCCAGCATCGCGCCGCGCCGGCCGACGATGACCAGTTGCCGACCGTCATCGGTCTCGGCGCCGGCCCGGTCCAAGATCAGTTCGTTGAGGGCGCCGACGAAGCCGTGTTCCGAGCAGACGGCAATCACGATACCCGGACCGATCCCCGACGACATGCCGTCGGTGTCCTTCGCGGCGGCCAGCAAGCCGAGCGCGTCGGCGATGGAATCCTCGACGACGTCGGCATATTGCCGCATGCCCGCCAAGGCGCCCTGGGCCTCCTGCACGTGCGCGGCGGCCAGTGCGCGCAGCGCTCGCATCAGATCCCGCAGTTCGTGCAGGCTGGCGATGCGTGCCCGCAGTCGTGGCAGTTTTTCCATGTCAGCCGGTCCCGCCGCGCCCGGCCGCAACCGTTTCCAGGCAGGCATCGATGGCGCCCAACAGATCGGCGCGGTCGTCGTCGGTCAGGTTGCCCGTCTTCTCCAGCCGCGCCGCCGTGTGGGGGCAACGTTCGGCAAGGGCCGCGGCGATCGACGCCTTGAAACGCTCCACTTCCGCCAAGGGCACGCCATCGAGTCTCCGTTCGCTGACCGCCAGCAGCAGCGCCACCTGCTGCGGCAGGGACACCGGACGGTATTCGGGCTGGGCCAGGATCGCCCTGATCCGGCGTCCATGTTCGATCGTGCGCCGCGTGCGTTCGTCGGTGATCGCGCCGAACCGCGTGAACACCTCGAGCTCCAGGAACTGGGCGTAGTCAAGCCGCAATGTCTCGGCCAGGCGCTTCATCGCCGGCGCCTGGGTCTGGCCGCCGACACGCGACACGCTGAGACCGACGTTCACGGCTGGCTTTTGGCCTTCGTAGAACAGCTTGGGCTCAAGATAGATCTGTCCATCGGTGATCGAGATCAGGTTGGTCGGGATGTAGGCGCTGAGGTTGCCTGCCTGGGTCTCTGCGATCGGGAAGGCCGTGAGCGACCCGCCCCCGCGGTCGTCGGAGAGCTTGGCGGTGCGCTCCAGCAGGCGGGCATGGATGTAGAAGATGTCGCCCGGATAGGCCTCGCGACCGGGTGGGTTGCGCAACAACAGGGACAATTGCCGGTAGATGATCGCATGTTTCGTCAGGTCGTCGATCACCAGCAGCGCATCGCGCCCCTGATCGCGGTAGTACTCCGCGATCGTGCAGGCGGCATAAGGCGCGATCCATTGCAGGCCCGGCGCGGAATCCGGCTCGCCGACGACGAAGACGCACCGGTCAATCGCGCCGTGGTCGCGGACGGCGGCGATTACCTGCCCGACGGTGGAGGACTTCTGCCCGATCGCGGCATAGACGCAGACCACGTCGGAATCCCGCTGTCTGATGATCGCATGATCGCATCCACCGCCAGCGCGGTCTTGCCGGTCTTGCGGTCGCCGACAATCAGCTCCCGTTGTCCGCGGCCCAGCGGGATCATTGCATCGATGACGGTCAGTCCGGTCATCATCGGCTGGGTGACCCGATCCCGGTCGGCGATCGCCGGCGCCGGCCGGTCGATGGGGGCGGTGTCGGCGGTCTCGACCGCCGGACCGCCATCCAACGGCCGCCCCAGCGGATCGACGGTTCGTCCAAGCAGCGCGTCTCCCACCGGCACGCGGACAAAGCCGCCGGATCCCTGTACGCGGATCCCGGCGACAACCGTGTCGGCATCGCTCAGCAGGATGCAACCGAGCCGGTCCTGGTCGACCCTGAGCGCCAGGCCAAGCGCGCCGGTCTCGAAGTGCAACAGCTCGTCGATGCAGGTTCGCGGCAAACCCGCAACCGATGCCACTCCGTCGCCGACGTGTTCCACCGTGCCCACATGTTCCAACGTCGGCTCGGCCTGCAGTTCCGCCAACCGGCCACGCGCCTCGGGCAGCCAGCTGCCAATCGCGTCACGAAGCGTTGTCATGGCCGCTCAACAGCTCCTTCGCCTTTTCCAGCCGATCCGCCCAACTGAACCGCAGTCGCGCGTGCGGGAAATGCAGTTCGGCGCCGCCAATCAGGGTCTCGTCGGTGTCGAACGCAACCGCCGCTCCGTCGCCCAGGTGCGGCGCAAGGCGCGCCTGCCACTGGCGCTGGGCGTCCGTGCTAAGCGGCAGGGCGGTGATGACCTGGACCCGCCCGCCGTTTCGGGACAGGTCGTCCAGCAGTTGCGAATGCTCCTCGGTGCCGAGTCCGGTGAGATGCGCGTCGATGCGATCCAGCGTGGCCATGTATAAGGTCGTGACCGTCGGTCCGCCTCAGCAACGTCGCGGCGATGTCCGTTGCCAGCGCGATCACCTCGTCACGGCTGGCCGCGATTGCGGCGGTGCGCTCCTCGGCCAGGGCCGCGCGGCCCTCCTCGGCAATGGTCTCGGCCTCGCGTTCGGCTTCCTGACGGACCGCGGCGCGCTCGCGCTCGAGGTCGGTATGCATGCGTTTCAGCATCGCCTGGCGTTCCTCGGCCAGCGCGGCGCGTTCCGCTTCCAGGCGGCTGCGCTCGGCGTCGGCCGCCTGCGCGCGCGCCTCGGCTTCGCGCACGGCCGCATCGGCCAGATCCCGGCGCTTCTCGATCACCTGACGCACCGGCCGGTACAGGAACCTCCACAGCAGCCAGACCAGAACCAGGAAGTTGACCGTCTGCAGGACCAGTGTCCACCAGTCAAATTGCATGGTCAGCCGGCGAAGGGGTTGGCGTACAGCAGCAGGAGGGCGACGACCAGGCAGTAGATCGCCATGGTCTCGATCATTGCCAGCCCGACGAACAAGGTTCGGGTAAGCGGCCCCGCCGATTCCGGCTGGCGCGCGATGGCATCCATTGCAGCGGCGATCGCCCTGCCTTCGCCCAGCGCCGGACCGATGGCGCCGAACGACACGGCGACCGCTGCGCCGATGATGCTCCAGATTTCAATGCTCATGTCCATTCTCTCATTCCACGTCGACGCTGCCGACGGCGGCGCCAATGAAAACGGTCGCCAGGACCGTGAAGATGTAGGCCTGGATGATCCCGAGGAGCATTGCCAGCGCCATGAACGGGATCGGCAGCAGCAGGCCCGCCAGGAAGACGACGATGGCCAGGACGAACTCGTGGCTCATGATGTTGCCGAAAAGACGAACCATCAGCGAAAAGGTGCGGGTGATCTCGGCCAGCACGTTCAGCGGCAGCAGCACCGGGTTAGGCCTGATGAAACGTCGAAGATAGGGGCCGATTCCGCGCGCCCGGATGCCCAGAACGTGCACGGAAAGAAACACGATCGCGGCCAGTGCCGCCGGCGTTTCGATATGGCCGGTGGGCGGCTTCAGGCCGGGCAGGACCGCGGTCAGATTTGCGAACAGCAAAAAGATGAACAGCGTGGCCAACAGCGGCATCAGCGGCCAGGGGTCCCGCCGGGTGATTTCGCGGATCTGGTCGGCGATGGTCTGGACCAGGATCTCCAGTACGCTCTGCAGGATGCCGGGCCTGACGGTGGCGCGCCGCATCCCCAGCCAGGCGACCAGGGTCAGAGCCGCCATCAGCGCCCAGGTGGTCACCACCTGCTGGGCGATGGGAACCGGGCCCAGGTAAAAAAGGATCGTCGGGGAAAGCGGGCTGATATCCATCACGGCCCCCGTCGGGCGACAAGGACGACGGCCGATCGCGCAGCCAAGAAGCCGGCCCCGGCCGCCAACAGGGGCCACAGGCCTGCCTGGGCGGCGATCCAGAACACCAGCACCGCGGCGCCGGCGCGCGCCAGCAGCATCGGCAGGGCCTGAAGGGCCGCCCCGTGCCGCACGAACCGGTCGACGGAACGGCGCAGCAACAGAAAGTAAAACGTTCCCGCTCCGATCCCCAGGGCGAGGAAGCCCGTCATTTCCAATGCCTGCGGTCCATTCATTGCCGGTGGATCCTCTGCCATGCCAGCACGCAGCCCGCCACCACGCCCACGAAGATCAGTGCGCCGGAAAAGAAGATCCCGGTGTCGAAGGTCCGGTCCAGCCACCGCCCGGCCAGGATCCCCAGCAGGATCGGCGTGACAATCAGCCAGCCCAAGGCACCGATCATCGACAGGTTCTGCCATATCGAGCGCTCCGACTCGCGCTGTTCGCGGCGGCGCGCCCGGCGGCGAACCGCATTGTGCATCTGCCGGTGGCCGTGGTTGGTGTGCTGATCGCTCATGACGGAAGCCCTTCGTCATGCGCTCCGAGGCGTGCGGTCGGCGCGCGGCCCATGGCTGGGTGTCCCTGGGGCACCGGGTTGCGGCCCGCTTCGAGATAGCGCTGCATCTGCCGCATGGTGGCCAGATGCAGCCGGGTCGACGACACCCGCGATTCCGTTTCGGCCAGGGCATCGGCGCGGAACCGAGCCAGAACGGCATCGCCCAAGGCCCGCAGCGTGTCCTCGCCGACCGCGTCGCGCGTGGCCACCTCCACCAGCGAGCCGTCACGCACTGTCAGAACGCCGCCGCGCACCGCGATGTGGTGTTCCTCGCCGTCGTGGTTGAGCCAGCTGATAACCGAGACGGTCAGCACCGTCACCAGGTTCGCGTGGCCGGGCAGGATGCCGAAGGCGCCGGTTTCGTCTTCGGCGCGCACATGGGTGACATGGTCGGCGTCGACGACAACCCGAAGCGGCGTTGTGACCATCAGCCTCATGACGCCATCTCCTGCCGCGCCGCGAGTTCTTTCTGCTGCGCCTCCTGCAGCGTTCCCACCATGTAGAGCGAGTTCTCCTCCCAGTCGTCTGCCGCCCCATCCAGGATGGCGCGGCATCCCGCAACGGTTTCATCCAGCGCGACCGACGCTCCGGGCCGGCCGGTGAACTGGGACGTCACCGAGAACGGCTGGGTCAGGAACCGGACCAGGCGCCGTGCCCGCCGCACCGCGGCCCGATCGTCGCTCCCCAGTTCCTCCATGCCCAAAAGGGCGATGATCTCCTGCAGTTCGCGATAACGCTCGATCAGGCGCCGCACCTCGTCGGCGACGGCGTAGTGCCTCTGGCCGACCAGGCGCGGGTCCAGCATGACCGACGTGGACGCCAGCGGATCGATCGCCGGATAGAGTCCCTCGGACGCCATGTCGCGGCTGAGCACGACGGAGGAGTCCAGGTAGGTGAACGTTTCGGCGACCGCCGGATCCGTGAAATCGTCGGCGGGCACATAGACCGCCTGGATCGACGTGACGGCGGCGCCGCGGACCGACGCGATCCGTTCCTCCAATGCGGCGATCTCCGTCGCGCGAGGGCAGCCTGCCCAGCAAGCCTGACACTTCGCCGCCGGCCTGGACGAAACGGAAGACGTTGTCGATCAGCAACAGGACGTTGCGGCCCATCGCGTCGCGGAAATGCTCGGCGATCGCCAGTGCCGCCAGTCCCACGCGCCAGCGCGCGCCCGGCGGCTCGTTCATCGGACCGAACACCAACGCGGTGCGGTCCAGGACACCCGATTGTTTCAGTTCCAGCCACAGCTCGTGGCCCTCGCGCGATCGCTCGCCGATGCCGGCAAAGACCGATGTGCCCCGATAGTGCGCCTGGGTCGCGCGGATCAATTCCATGATCAGAACGGTCTTACCGACGCCGGCGCCACCGAACATCGCCGCCCTGCCGCCGTTGGCCAGCGGCGCCAGAAGATCGATCACCTTGATTCCGGTCTCGAAGATGCTCCGGCTCCCGTCCTGCAGCCTGAAGGCCGGCGGCTTGCGATGGATCGGCTCGCGCGGCACCTCGGGCCCGAAGCCGGGGCCGCGATCGATCGGCACACCCAGGACATTGACCATTCGCCCCAGCACGGCAGGGCCCGCCGGAACAAGGACCGGGGCGCCCGTATCGCGGACCGCAAGGCCGCAGCGCAACCCGGCGGTTTCCTGCATGGCGACGCACCGGACAGTGTCGCGGCCCAGATGCTGCTGGACCTCGGCCACAACATGGCCGGCGCCGTCCCGCGCGATTTCCAGGGCGTTGTTGATCGGCGGCAACCGGTCTGGTGGGAAGCGCACATCGACGACCGAACCGCCGATGCGCACCGTGATTCCCGCACCAAAGGGCGCAGCGTCGGACGCGCGGTCGGTGTCCGCATCGGATGTCTGTGTCTCGGCCACTGCGGTTGTCCTCTCTGGCGACGTCGGTGCCGGATTATAGGCCGCCGCGTCATGCCGCGGACTTGATCTGGGTCACGCCTGGCGAGCGCGCGGATTGGGCCTTGCGCCGCCTGCCAGGGTTGTGGCGGGGCTCAGGCCGCGGGCATCCGGTTGGGAAAGTCGCTGAAGACGGAGGCGACACCGAGTTCGAACAGCGCTGCGGCCCGGTCGGGATCGTTGACCGTGTAGGCCCGAAGCACATAGCCCGCATCGATTATGGCCCGGGCGGTTTGCGGGGCGAGCATGTCATGGTTGGCGTGGATTGCCGTGCAGCCGTGGCGTTGCGCCCGGCGGTTCCAGTCTGGGGGGATCTCCCAGAAACCGATGCCACGCGGCAGGTCGGGTGCGACGGCCGCACAGGTGGCGAGGACATCGTTGGAGAAGCTGCACAGGACCGGCGGCGGCAACGACTCCGGCCAGTGTGCCAGCAGGTGGCCCGCAACGGCCTCCGCCACCTTGCCCGGCTCGTTGTTGCCCGCCTTGATCTCGACGATCGCGCCCTGGCCGTTCCTGTCCAACAAAGCGATCACCGCCTCCAGCGTCGGGATCGGCTCGCCTGCGAACGCGGCGCCGAACCAGCCGCCGGCATCCAGACTTTGGACTTCGGACAGATCGACTAGGTGGACGTCGCGCGGGTCGCCCGTGGTCTTGGCGAGATCGGCGTCGTGCAACAGCACGATCCGATCGTCGCGCGTCAACTGACAGTCGAACTCCACCCAATTGCAGCCCAGATCCGCGGCGCGCTGTAGGCTGGCAAGCGTGTTTTCTGGGCAGTCGCCCGATGCGCCGCGGTGGGCGATCACCCGGTCGACCGCCGGTTGTTTCGGGCCGCTCGCTGCCACTAGAACCCCGGCACCCGCGGCCCCATCGAGCCGATATAGATGCAATAAAGTGCCAGCATGGCCCCCCCTTCCAGGCGGCTGATCCGGCGATCCCACCACAGCAACGGCACGAACAGCAAGCTGGTCGCCAGCATCACCCACAGGTCCACGTTCCGGATATCCTCGGCGATCGGCAGCGGCGTTACCATCGAACTGATTCCGAGGATTGCCAGCACGTTGAACACGCAAGACCCCATCGCATTGGCGATCGCCAGCTCGGTGTGCTTGCGAATGGCGGCGATCATCGTCGCGGCCAGCTCCGGCAGCGAGGTTCCGATGGCGACCAGGGTCAGCCCGATGACCGATTCGGGGATGCCGGCCTCGCGGGCGAGACCTGTGGCGCCTATCACCAGAATGTGGGCGCCGCCGACCAGACCGACCAGGCCACCGATCACGAACAGGGCGATCAGCCAGTTGTTGTGCGGCACCGCCTCGGGCTCGTCGATGACCAGATCGTCGTCTTGCAGGCGGCAAAGCCGTCGGTCGTGCATATAGCTTCCGACAATGAACCCCACCAGCAGGACCAGCATCACCATCCCATTCCAGCGCACGATCGACCCCATCATGCCCAGGACGCACAACAGACCGATGGACAGCAGCATCGCCAGCCCATCGCGGACCGCCGAGCGCGGGTGGCAGGTCATCGGATAGATCAGGCCGCCGATGCCCAGGATCAGGAGGATATTGGCGATGTTGCTGCCGACGACGTTGCCGATGGCAAGATCCGGGGTGCCCTGCAGGGCGGCATTCAGCGTGACCACCAGTTCGGGAGCCGAGGTTCCGAAACCGACCACCGTCAGCCCGATGACCGCCGGCGTGACGCCCAGGGCCTGTGCCAGTCCCACCGCGCCGCGCAGGGTCGCCTCACCGCCCACAAAAAGGACAATCAGGCCAAGGGCGACAAAAAGCAGGTCCATGAATCAGCTCATCCAGACGACATCGCTGGTCGGCGCTCCACGCGGGTCCGAAATTTCAGGCAAGCTTCGGCATGAGACCGATGCAACGGGCCCAGGGCGCGTTTTGCGGACGGCCGGAGAAAGCCAGCACACTGCGGGGTAAATGGCGCTATTCGCCGGGAATTCCAAGGGGAATTTCCTTAAGAGGCTTGGAAACCGGTGCTTAGCCGGCGCTGCGCGTCCGCCGGACCGCGTCTCGCCAGCCGGCATAGAGCGGTTCGCGGGTGTCTTTTGCCATAATCGGTCGGAAGGTCGCCTCGACCTGCCACTGCCCGGACAGGCCTTCCATGTCGGGATAAAGACCTGCCTGCATGCCGCCCAGATAGGCCGCGCCCAGCGCCGTCGTCTCGGTGATCATCGGCCGTTCGACCGTTGTGCCGATGATGTCGGCCAGAAACTGCATTGCCCAATCGTTGGCGACCATACCGCCGTCGACGCGCAGGGCCGCTGGCCGTTCCGCGCCGTCTGCCGCCATCGCCTCCAGCAGGTCGCGGGTCTGAAAACTCACCGATTCCAGGGTCGCCCTGGCGATCTCGGCAGGACCGGTGCCTCGGGTCAGGCCGAAGATCGCGCCGCGGGCGTCCTGGTCCCAATAGGGTGCGCCGAGTCCGGTGAAGGCGGGCACCAGGTAGACCCGGCTTTGCGGATCCGCCGCGCGCGCCAGATCCTCGGTTTCAGGCGCCGATCCGATCAGTTTGAGCTCGTCGCGCAGCCATTGCACCGCGGCCCCGGCAATGAAGATGCTGCCTTCGATGGCATAGGTGACCGCGCCGTTCAGGCGATAGGCCACCGTCGTCAGAAGCTGGTTTTTCGACGTGACCGCAGTATCTCCGGTATTGATCAAGACGAAGCAGCCGGTTCCGTACGTGCTCTTGATCATGCCCGGTCGGAAACAGCACTGGCCGAAGGTCGCCGCCTGTTGATCGCCCGCCATGCCGCGTACCGGGATCCCGCCGCCCAACAGCGCCGGCGCCGTCGTTCCAAACTCGCAGGCATTGTCCATGACTGCCGGCATCATTGACCGCGGGATGTTCAGCAGGCTCAACAGGTCGTCGTCCCAGTCCTGGCTGTGGATGTTGAACAGCATCGTGCGCGCCGCGTTTGACGCGTCGGTTGCGTGAACGGCACCGTCGGTCAGTTTCCAAAGAAGGTAGCAGTCGATGGTGCCAAACCGCAGCTTGCCGGCCTCGGCCCGGGCCCGTGCGCCGTCGACATGATCCAGCAGCCACGCGACCTTGGATCCGGAAAAATAGGCGTCGATGACCAGTCCGGTACGCTCCTGAACCAGGCCGGCATGGCCTTCGCTCTTCAGCCGGTCGCAGATGCCGGAGGTCCGCCGGTCCTGCCACACGATGGCGTTGTGGATCGGCGCGCCGGTCTCTGCATCCCAGATCACGGTCGTCTCGCGCTGGTTGGTGATGCCGATCGCCGCCACGCCGGCGGGGTCGATGCCGGCCTCGCGCAACGCCTCCTGGCATGTCCAGACCGTGTCCCGCCAGATCACCTCGGGTTCGTGTTCCACCCAGGCAGGCCTGGGATAGTGCTGCGCAAACTCCTTGTTGACCTGCGCGACCGGCGTGCCGCTTGCGTCGAACACCATGGCACGGGTGCTGGTGGTGCCCTGGTCGATGGCGAGCACGTGGCCCGGCTGGCTCATGTCTTCTTCCTCCCCGATGATCCGGTCGCGTTCTTGTTTTTCGCCGGCAGATCGTGCCCGGGATGCGGTTCCCGGTCCAGCGGCAAAGTCTTTCTTTGCATTGCCGCATGCGCTAGTGATTGCCGATAACACGGGACGACAATCACTTGGCGGGGAGAACAGCAAGAATGAACCCGGGAGACGTAAAAACCGTCGCGGACGCGGCGCGCATCGTGTCCGAACGCGGGCTGGATCACGTCAAGATCGGCGTCTTCGACAATGACGGTGTGTTCCGCGGGAAATACATGGCGGCGCCGAAATTCCTGCCGGCCCTGGAAGGCGGTTTCGGCTTCTGCGACGTTGTGCTGGGCTGGGACATGCAGGATCAGCTCTATGACAGCGTCGAGTTCACGGGCTGGCATACCGGGTATCCGGACGCCACGGTGCGCGTGTTGCCGGAAACATGCCGGTCGATCCCTTTCGAGGACAACATGCTGCTGTTCCTGGGCGAGTTCGAAGGGGCGGCCGAGACCGTCTGTCCCCGGGCGACCCTGCGGCGCGCCCTGGACAAGGCCGACGCAATGGACATGGAAGTCACCGCCGCGGTCGAGTACGAGTTCTTCCTGTTCGAGGAAACGCCACACAGCGTGCGCGAGAAAGCCTATCGGGACCTGCGCAACATCACGCCCGGTTTCTTCGGCTATTCGATGCTGCGCAGTTCGGTCCACGCGGAGTTCTATCAGGAGCTGCTGCAGACCTGCGGTGCGATGGATTTTCCGCTGGAGGGCCTGCACACCGAGACAGAACCGGGCGTCCTGGAGGCGGCCCTGGCCGCCGACGGCGCGCTTGTGGCGGCCGACAAGGCGGCGTTGTTCAAGACCTATACCAAGATTCTGGCGCAGCGGCGGGGCTGGATGGCCAGTTTCATGGCGAAATGGTCGCCCGACGGCCCGGCCAGAGCGGCCATATCCATGTCTCCTTGAAGACAAAGAACGGCGCAAGCGTGTTCCACGACCCGTCGCGACCGGACGGCATGACGGACGCCATGCGTTACTTCATCGGCGGCCAGCAGAAGCTGATGCCCGACCTCCTGGCGATGGTGGCATCCACGGTGAACAGCTATACCAGGCTGATCCCGGGTTTCTGGGCGCCGACCGATGCGAGCTGGGGCGTGGAGAACCGGACCTGCGCGCTGAGGGCGATCACCGGGTCGGCCAAGGCCCAACGGGTCGAGTACCGGGTCGCGGCCGCCGACATCAACCCCTATCTGGCGCTTGCCGCGGCCGTGGGGTCGGGTCTCTACGGGATCGAACACCAGATCGAACCGACGGCGCCGGTCACCGGCAATGCCTACGATCAGGATTTCCCGGCAGAACTGCACCTGCCGCGCACCCTGTCGGCTGCCGCAGAGCGGCTGCGGCTGAGTTCGGAGGCCCGCACGCTGTTCGGGGATGCCTTCGTCGACCACTATGCCGCCAGCCGCGACTGGGAGGAACGCGAGTTCCGCAAGGCGATCACCGATTGGGAACTGGAGCGGTATTTTGAGATCATCTGAACGCCGGCCCGCCAGGGGGAGAGGCTGATGGGCCATCCAATGGAACTGAGCGGAAACTGGAACTATCCGACGCGCATCCTTTTCGGGGCCGGTCGGATCGACAGCCTGCCGCGCCTGGTGCGCTCGGTCGGCATGCGCCGGCCGTTGCTGGTGACCGATCCGGGATTGGCATCCCTGCCGATGGTACGCGACGTCGTCCAGAACAACGAAGCGGCGCGCTTGCCGACGCACGTGTATTCAGACGTCAAGGGCAACCCGGTCGACAGCAACGTCAGCGACGGCATCGCAGCGTTTCGGGCCGGCAGCCATGACGGCGTCATCGCCTTCGGCGGCGGCAGTGCGCTGGATGCGGGAAAAGCAATCGCCTTCATGGTCGGGCAGGACCGGCCGATCTGGGATTTCGAGGACGTTGGCGACAACTGGCGCCGCGGATCGACCGAAGGAATCGCGCCGGTCATCGCCGTGCCGACGACGGCTGGCACCGGCTCGGAAGTGGGCCGCAGCTCGGTGATCGCCAATGCGGCGACCCACGAGAAGAAAATCATCTTCCATCCGTCGATGATGCCGGCGGCGGTGCTGTCCGATCCGGAGCTGACTGTCGGTCTGCCGGCGCACATCACGGCGGCCACCGGCATCGATGCCTTCACGCACTGTTTCGAGGCTTTCTGCGCGCCGGGCTGGCACCCGATGGCCGACGGCATCGCGCTGGAGGGCATGCGCCTGATCGCCGAGGCGCTGCCGCGGGCCTACCGTGACGGCGGTGACATCGACGCGCGTTCGCGGATGCTGGCTGCCGCCTCGATGGGGGCGACGGCGTTCCAGAAGGGCCTGGGCGGAGTGCATTCGATCAGCCATGCCGTCAGCGCGTTGTACGATACCCATCACGGCCTGACCAACGCGGTGGTGTTGCCTTATGTGATGCACCACAACCAGGCCGTGCTTGGAGAGAAGGCAATGTTGATCGCGCGCCTGCTGGACCTGCCCGACCCGGGTTTCGGGTCCTTGATGGACTGGTGCCTCAGATTTCGGGAGGAATTGGGAATCCCCGCTTCATTGAACGGCATCGGCGTCAACGCCGATCGTGCCCATGAAGTCGGCGAAATAGCCGCGCGCGACCCCACCGCCGCGGGCAACCCTGTCCCGGTGTCGGCGCCGGAGCTGACGGCGGTATTCGAGAACGCGGTCGCGGAGCGGATCTAGCGGTCCCTCCGCGAGAGCGCCCTATCCGATGACCCGGTCCAGCCAGGGATAAACGCGCTCGTCGAATACCTCACGCCCCATGCCCTCGCAGTGACCGCCGGCGCCTTCGGCGGCGGTGAATCGCACGAAATCCACCGAGGCAGACGTCATGGCGTCGGCAAGATCCTGGCCTTGGCCCGTGGACACGACGTCGACCTCGTTGTCGCAGATAAGGCTGGGACAGGTGATCGCCGGCGCGCTTTCGCGGTTATGGAAGGCCTGCAGGTGGCGGACGTAGGCCTGCACCGTCGTCACGCCGTGGGCGGCCATGCGCGGACGGAACAGAAGTGCACCATCGGGGCTCTGCGCCAGCTTCTCGAAAGCGGCAACCGCCTCGTCGCCGTCGTCGTCGATCATCTTCACAAGCGCCGGAGGAAGCCTGGCGATAAGGGCGCTGCCGATGTCGTACTGTCCGGGATCCGCCACGAGCGCCGCCAGGCGAGTCTCGCCGGCAGCGCCGCGCGGAACGAGGTAGCCGCCGAAGCTGCACCCGATCGCGGCCACCCGCGAGTCATGGATACCCGGCTGGGCCATCGCGAAATCGAGGATGGCCCGCATGACGGTATTGTAGTCGGGGCGCATGTAGGCGCGGGTTTCGGGGTCGTAGAGCGTCTTGCCCTGGCCCGGTCCGTCAACCGCCAGCACGGCGTAGCCGCGCGCCAAAGCGGACAAACCGTTCATCAGCATCACTTCCTCGACCGACGAATCGTATCCGCTGGGCAGGATCAGGGTCGGCCAGGCTCCGCCCTCCGCTGCGGGCAAGACAAGGCTGGCGTAAATGGCGCGGTCTTCGAACGGGATCTTGACCGCGCGGCACACGTGGTCGGTCAGGCGCACGGCCTGCTGGAAGCAATCCTCGCTTTTTCGCCAGGCGGATTGCAGCTCAGTGCAATCGAGATCGACGCGGTGGAAGAAACCCGCCTGCCTGAACGCCTCGGTCGCGCGCAGGAACAAGCGTCGTGCGGTTTCCCGGCGCCCCGCCGCCTGCTCATCGTAGGCACGTATTTCAAGGCTATCGGCCAGCTCTCGCCAGGCCGCATGCCAGCTTTCAAGATTGCCGTCTTCGATAGACGCTGCCGCTGCCAAGCATTCGCCGATGCTTGCGGCGTCCACATACACCTTGCCCAGCGTCCTATGGAGCTGGGAATTGAAGTCCCGCGTCCCGAATGGCTCGATCGTCAAAGCTTCCCTCCCGAGTTGTACCGTTCGATGTCGTTGCGGCTGCGGCAAGGCGGCAGATTATTCTAACCTGCTTCTCATGGCAGCGCGCTTTCGTCGCGACACCCCCTGTCCCGATGTCGGCGCCGAAACTGACGGCAGTATTCGAAAATGCGGTTGCGGGGCGGCTCTAATGTATCGACACTCCACATCGTCGAGTTTATGTTGCGTTTTCCCGTTATACGAGAAAAGGTAATACCGTACCCCTGGGCAACGGTGCCGCCCGCCGTTATTCTTTCAACCGTTTCCTTTCACGTTTTCTAATGGAGAGCGCATGTCAGGCCTGATGTTCTCGCTTCTTACCGTGACCCTTGCCGTCGGCATTGCCGGCGCGGCGGCTGCGCAGACCGGCGATCCGGAGAATACGATCTATCTGGACCTCAAGGACGGTCGTGTCGTCATCGAATTGCGGCCCGACCTGGCACCGCAGCATGTGGCGCGGATCAAACAGCTGACCCGCGAGGGCTTTTACGACGGTCTCGCCTTTCACCGCGTGATCGATGGCTTCATGGCCCAGACAGGCGATCCCAACGGGAACGGCACCGGCGGTTCCGGCATCAAGCTACCGGCGGAGTTCTCGAACGAACCGCACGAGCGGGGCACCCTTTCCATGGCGCGGGCGCGCAGCCGTGACAGCGCCGACAGCCAGTTCTTCATCATGTTCGAGCGCGCACCCCATCTGGACGGCGAATACACGGTCTGGGGCAAGATTGTCGACGGCATGGAACATGTGGACGGGATCAAGCGCGGCGACAACAATGATAACGGGGCGGTTGACGATCCGGATACCATCATACGCATGCAGGTTGCGGCAGATGTAGCGGAGTAGGGCAACCCTACCACTACATCTGGTATTATCGGACATTCGATCCTTCAGCTTTCGTTAGGGGTTGGACCGCACAATAGGGGCCATGGACGCCGCAGAAGCGCGGCGACCGGCCCCGCCGGGCGGGGCAAGCTGCAACGGACAGAAGGTCACGAACCCATGTCGGATATTGCATCTGCCGTCGTTTCCCAGGTCGTGAACGCCAAGTACGACGTGCTGATCGGCGCCGTGAAAAACACTGCGCGCCGCGAGCAGGGCATCGTCAACATGATCGAAAAGACCGTCGGCAGCGGCTCGCAGCCGCTCAACGTGTCCGGCCGGGGCAGCACCGTCAACAAATTCGTCTGACGGTGGCCGCGCCTGCGGGCATTCGGCCTTCTTTTCAGACCTGACCTGCGGAGGGTGCCTCGGTTCCCTCCGTTTTCATGTGGGTTGGGCCCTTCGGATTGAACATGCCTCTTCGACTTCCTCCCTGGTTCGCCATCGCCGTCAAGCTGTCCTTGACCGTCGTCCTGGTGGCGCTGATTGCGGCCAAGGTGGATCTTCACGCGGCACTTGATCGGACACGACAGCTGCCGCTATGGGCCGGCGTTGCCGCCCTGGCCCTGGCGACGGCCCAGGTCGTGCTCAATGCCTGGCGTTGGCGGGTGGTCGCCGCGGCGGAGGACGGGCGATTGACCTTCGCGACGGCCCTGCGATCGGTCTTCCAGGGTCTGTTCTTCAACCAGGCGCTGCCGTCGGTGGTGGGCGGCGATGCCCTTCGGGTGCTGCGTGCGACGCGGGCGGGTCTGGAACCGGGCCTCGCGGTGCGATCCGTCGTGCTGGACCGGATTGCCAGCATGGGCGCCCTGGTGCTTCTGGCGGCATTGTCGCAGCCGATGTTTCTGGCGCGGGTGGACAGCGTTGCGGCGCGCGGCGCGACGCTGGGCATCGTGGTGCTCGGTGTCTTAGGCCTTATTGCGGTCTTGGTGCTGGCTTCCCTGCCGATGGGATGGCGTCGCTTCCGACCGGTTGCCGCCACGGTCACGTTGAGCCGCACTGCCCGGCACATCTGCGCGCGCCCCGCGCTGTTGGTTCCGATCATCGGCTCGTCGCTGGCGGGGCACGTGCTGTTTCTGTTCGGCGTCATCTGCCTGGCAGACGGTCTTGGCCTTCGGATCGGTGTCGCGGATTGCCTTGCCGTCGTGCCGGTGGCCCTGTTGCTGGCGATGGCGCCGGTGTCGATCGCGGGTTGGGGTGTGCGCGAAGGCGTCATGGTCGCCGGCCTGGGCCTAATGGGCGTGAATCCGGACGGTGCGCTGGCGCTGTCGGTTCTGATGGGCCTGGTGGTCCTGGCGTCCAGCCTGCCGGGCGGCGAGGCATGGCTGGCGGACACCGTGCGCGGGCGGGCCGCTGCGCTGCCGGATCCGGCGGGCGCGCGGGAAACGGGGGGCTAGTTCGGATATGTCGATCCACAGGGCAAGGCTGAAGCCGCTGTCGTCGCGCAAACAGACCATCGTCCAGCATGCCGATGCAACGGCGGCGGAACGTGGCGGATGGATTGCGCGAAACGATGCCTATTGCGACGACGACCGGCGCACGATGCGGTTCCTGATCCCGCCCGGCGCACGGGTGCTGGACCTGGGCTGCGGCACCGGTGATCTGCTGGCCGCCCTGCGCCCGGCGTTGGGCGTGGGCGTCGACTTCTCCGAAAAGCGCATCGAGGCGGCGGCCCGGGCGCATCCCACGTTCCAGTCTTTCGTCGGCGATATCGAGAACCTGGAGGCGCTGGCCCCGGATTTGTCCGGCCCGTTCGATTACATCGTCCTGTCGGACACGATCGGCTATCTGGACGACGTCGAGGAGGCCCTGAAGGGGCTGCATCGGCTGTGCAACAGCGAGACGCGGATTGTCGTTGCCTATTACTCCCATCTGTGGGAACCGGTGCTTCGCCTGGGCGAGCTGATCGGCCAGAAGATGCCGCAGCCGGAGGTGAATTTCGTGTCGCCGGCCGACATCGCCAACGTGCTGCACCTGGCCGATTTCGAGATGATCAAAACGGAATGGCGCCAGCTTGTGCCCAAGCGCTTGTTTGGCGTGGGGCCATTGGTCAACCGCACGATTGCGCCGCTGCCGGTGATCCGCGGCCTGTGCCTACGCCACTACCTGGTGGCGCGCTCGGCCCGCTTGACCGAACGCCAGGTCAATTCGGTCAGCGTGCTGATTCCCTGCCGCAACGAGAAAGGCAATATCGAGCCCGCCATCCAGCGCCTGCCGCGCCTGTGCCGCGACATGGAAGTGCTGTTCGTCGAGGGCAATTCCAGCGACGGCACCTACGAGGAATGCCAACGCGTTGCCGAGGCGTTCGGCGACCGGCTGGACATCAAGGTCGCGAAGCAGGACGGCAAGGGCAAGGGCGACGCGGTGCGCAAGGGCTTCGACATGGCGCGCGGCGACCTCTTGATGATCCTGGGCGCGGACCTGACGATGCCGCCGGAGGAACTGCCGAAATACTACGACGCCTATTGCCGCGGCAAGGGGGAGTTCGTGAACGGCAGCCGCCTGGTCTATCCCTTCGAGAAGGGGGCCATGCGGTTCCTGAACTACTGGGCCAACCGGACTTTCGCCGCGATCTTCTCCTTCCTGTTGAACCAGCGTTTTACCGACACCTTGTGCGGCACCAAGGTGGTGGCGCGCGACGACTATCGCAAAATCGCCGCGAATCGGGCTTACTTCGGAGAGTTCGATCCGTTCGGCGATTTCGACCTGATCTTCGGCGCAGCCAAACTGAACCTGAAGATCGCGGAAGTGCCGATCCGGTACATGGACAGAACCTATGGCGAGCCCCAGATCTCGCGGTTCCGCGACGGGTTCCTGCTGTTGAGGATGGTGATCTTCGCGTGGCGCAAACTGAAGGCGCTGTAGCAGACGGCGACAGCCGGCAGACGCTGGACCGGCACCGTGCCGCGTGGGAGGCCAAGGGCGCCGTCCGCGCCGTCTATCTGGACTATCACCGCCGCCTGGTGTCCGCCTGCCCCAAGGGCCGTATCCTGGAGATCGGCGGCGGTTCCGGTCATCTCGCCGAGACCGCCGGGCAGGCCGTCTCGATCGACATCGTGCCGACGCCCTGGGTCGACGTGGCCGCGGATGCGCACGCCCTGCCGTTTGCCGGCGACAGCTTCGACGGCATCGTGATGCTGGACGTGCTGCACCATCTGGAGCGCCCGGCGCTGTTCATCCAGGAGGCCGCGCGGGTTCTGAAGCCGGGCGGTCGCCTGGCCATGATCGAGCCCGGCATCACCCCGGCAAGCTGGCTGTTCTACAAGTTGCTGCACGAGGAGCCGGTGGAAATGGGCGCGGACCCGTTCGGCCCTGCCGACCCCCATCCCGACCGCGACCCCTTCGATTCCAATCAAGCCGTTCCGACCCTTCTGTTCAAGCGCCAGGAACATCGGATCGCATTCTTCGAACGCTGTCCGGACTTCACGGTGACCAGGTGCGCCTGGCTCAGTCTGTTCGCCTATCCGCTGTCGGGCGGGTTCCAGCGCTGGACGCTGCTGCCCGGCGCGGTGGCCGACCCGCTGATCTCGGTGGAGGATGCGCTGATGCCGTTCCTGGGGCCGCTGATGGCGTTCCGGCTGTTCACGGTGCTGGAAAAGAAACCGCCCCACGAGTAGCCGCCAGACCGGCTGTCGCCGCAACGAACCGTTAAGGAAATGCGGGCATTCGGTCCGATTTCGCCCGGAGTTCCGCGCTCTTCACCGTTTCCTAACCGCGCCGGTGTTGGATCGTATCCGGTCTGCGTCCTTGTCGGCGCGATAGAGATTCTCGTCCCGCGGCGGCTGCGATATCGCCCGGACGGACCCCGAACGGGTTGGAGGGCGGTATGAGCAAATGCGCGTTGGTGACCGGGGCATCCGGTCAGGACGGTTCCTATCTGATCGAGTTCCTGCTGGCCAAGGGCTACGAGGTGCACGGGCTGATCCGGCGCGCCAGCACCTTCAACACCGAGCGGATCGATCACCTGTATCAGGATCCGCACGAGAAGGGCACGCGGCTGTTCCTGCATTATGGCGACCTGGCCGACAGCTCGGGCCTGCGCCGTGTGATCGGCAAGGTTCAGCCGGACGAAGTCTACAACCTGGGCGTCCAGTCCCATGTGCGGGTCAGCTTCGACCAGCCGGAATACACCGCCGACGTCGTCGGCACGGGCACCCTGCGCCTGCTGGACGCGGTGCGCGACTTCATCGCCGAGACGGCGAAGCCGGTGCGTGTCTACCAGGCCGGCTCGTCGGAGATGTTCGGCGCCTCGCCGCCGCCGCAGTCGGAAAAGACCCTGTTCTACCCGCGCAGCCCCTATGCCGTGGGCAAGGTCGCGGGCTACTGGTACGCGGTGAACTACCGCGAGGCCTACGACATGTTCGTGACCAACGGGATCCTGTTCAACCACGAGAGCCCGCGCCGCGGCGAGACCTTCGTCACCCGCAAGATCACCCGGGCACTGGGCCGGATCAAGATGGGGCTGCAGAGCAAGCTCTATCTGGGGAATCTCGATTCTGAACGCGACTGGGGTTTCGCCGGCGACTATGTCGAGGCGATGTGGATGATGCTGCAGCACGACAGCCCCGACGATTTCGTGGTGGCGACCGGCGAGTCCTATTCGGTGCGCCAGTTCCTGGAACAGGCCTTCGGCTATGCCGGGCTCAACTGGCAGGACTTCGTGGAGTTCGATCCGCGCTATCTGAGGCCGATCGAGGTGGACGCGCTGTGCGGCGATCCGTCGAAGGCGAAAAAGGCGATGGGCTGGAGCCCGCGCACCTCGTTCAACGCGCTGGTCGAGATGATGGTGGACCATGACATGGAACTGGCCGACCGCGAGCGGACCCTGCGCGACGCGGGCCACAACGTGGCCTTCGCCCAGGGCTGAGGCGGGTGCGGCCTGACGCGCGGGTCTTCGTTGCCGGCGGACGCGGCCTGGTCGGCTCGGCGATCGTGCGCGCGCTTGCCCGCGCCGGCGCGGGGTCGGTGCTGACGCCGACGCGGGCCGACGTCGATCTACGCGACCGGGTCCAGGTGGACCGTTTCATGGCGGCGGAAAAGCCGAGCCACGTATTTCTGGCCGCTGCCAAGGTGGGCGGGATCCACGCCAACAACACCTACCGGGCCGAGTTCATGTACGACAACCTGGCGATCCAGAACAACGTGATCGACAGTGCCTACCGGCATGGCGTGGAAAAACTGCTGTTCCTGGGCTCAAGCTGCATCTATCCGAAATTCGCCGACCAACCGATCGCCGAAGAGGCACTGTTGACGGGACCGCTGGAACCGACCAACGAGCCCTATGCGATCGCCAAGATCGCGGGCATGAAGATGTGCGAGGCCTACCGGTACCAGTACGGCTTCGACGCGATCTCGGCGATGCCCACCAACCTCTACGGGCCGGGCGACAATTTCGACCTTCAGAACAGCCACGTGATCCCGGCGCTGATGCGCAAGGCGCACGAGGCCAAGGTGACGGGCGCGCCCGAAATGACCGTGTGGGGCAGCGGCACGCCGCGGCGCGAGTTCTGCCACGTGGACGACCTGGCCGAAGCCTGCCTGTTCCTGATGGACAACTACGACGGCACGGGACCGGTCAATGTGGGCATCGGCGAGGACATCGCCATCCGCGACCTGGCGGCGCTGATCTGCGAGGTCGTGGGCTTCCAAGGCAAGCTGACCTTCGACGCCTCCAAGCCCGCCGGCACCCCGCGCAAGGTGCTGGACGTCAGCCGCATCAAGGCGCTGGGCTGGACCGCGAAGATCGGCCTGAAAGAGGGCCTGGCCGCGACCTACGCCTGGTATTGCCAGAGCGGGGCGGCCGAGGCTGCGGAGTAGGTCCAAGGGACCGAGCGGGTTGCAGCCACACGGTTCGAGACGGCGCGCCGGCGCGCGCCTCCTTGTATTAACCCACTGCGATAGAATCCGGATATTCCGTAGGGAATGGCCCGACCCCGATGGCCATTCGGGGTCGGGCCGCCGGTTGTCGGATCGTCGCCCCCTAAGCTTGATAGGGCTCCTGGTGAGCAGGATCGCAGCCGGCTCTTCATTGGACCCGAATGGTTGACGGAACCC